>MDTB01138950.1_pt1 | contig 38861 bp, 38 predicted proteins | sample 811161 | NCBI WGS metagenome assembly MDTB01 (sample SAMN05326650, study PRJNA326480) | marine metagenome | isolation source: seawater | place: Mediterranean Sea | collected 2009 | reverse complement strand
TAGCATTAGTCGTTATTGTAGGAGCACTATTTTTCTTCAGTAATAATGCAGCCGAGGCACCAAAAAACAATGAGTTACAATCACCCAGTGTAACTGGTGTAAGTGACTCACAAATAAAATCCGATGCTAATATGGCAGAAACTACAGATGGTACTGCACAGGTTGACATGAGCCCAATAGTAGAAAACCTCGATAGTGTTATTAAGGATGTTATTAAAGAGATGGAAAGCGAAAATGTAGTCGTTCTGGATGTGCGAACAGATCGGGAATGGAATGAATTACACGCTGAAGGAGCTATTCATTACGGCCTCGAGGAATTCTTACAAAAAGGTGACCTTCCTGACATCGACAAAAATACGAAAATTTACGTATATTGTCGAACTGGTGTGAGGGCAGCTCAAGCAATTCGCATCCTACAAGAAGCAGGATATACGGACCTCAAAAACATTCGTGGTATCAATGACTGGGTTCGTAATGGAGGACCCACAGTGACTGGAATTGATGGAGATAGTCAGTAATACGTCGCACGCAGAAGATTATAATTAATAATGCACCTTTTACACTATGGGAAATGTATAGGATCGTGTCAATTACTCATAGTCATAATATTAGTACCCATGCGCTACCAAGTTTCGAGTGGGTAATGTCTCCAACAATCAATGGGTATTGATGGATCATTGTTCAGTATTGAATTGATGCGAACTAATCTCGTCCAAGAACCAAATAATTGATAAAACAATATGCGTAAAAAATTTATTATTACCGTTGCTCTAACACTTATTCTCGGAGGAGGAATTTTTGTCTCTCTCAATGAGAGTAATTCTCAAGAAAATATACAGAGTGCGGGCACGGAAAACATAACACGAACAGAGAAGTTTGATCAGGTGCCTGAATTTGTACTTGAGGATTGGAATGGAAACGAAGTAACGTTAGCTGATTTTCAAGGGAAACCATTGATTCTCAATTCTTGGGCAGTGTGGTGTCCATTTTGTCTTGACGAGCTACCAGATTTTGCACAATTGCAAGAAGAGCTTGAAGACAGTGTCATCATTATCGCCATTGATCGTGCAGAACCAACCGCTAAGCAGAAAAAATTTACCGACAAACTTGGGGTCACCGATAGATTACTTTTTCTCAACGACCCAAAGGACTCATTTTATCAATCAATCGGTGGTTTTTCTATGCCTGAAACGCTCTTTGTTGATGCAGAAGGAAACATCCGTATACACAAGCGTGGCCCTATGGACATTGGAGAAATGAGACAGAAAGTACAATCTATTTTGTAAGCACCAACCCAATATATGGAGCCACTAAGCATTACATTTATTATATCCGTGTTTATCGCAGGCCTGGTGACTTTTTTAGCTCCCTGCACCCTACCACTTGTTCCTGCGTATCTCGGATTCATTAGTGGAGTTTCAACCGATGACTTACGCGATGCAGAAAAGGCAAAATTGCTCAGAAAGAAAATTTTCTTGAACGGTCTTTTTTTTGTCATCGGATTTTCCATTGTTTTTATTATATTTGGAACGCTTATCGGGTTACTCGGACAAACACTTGTTCCTTTCCGCATTTGGCTTACACGAATCGCCGGCGCATTTGTCATCATGTTCGGGCTTTTTATGTTGGGTGCGTTCAAATTGTCGTTTCTACAAGGGGACAAAAGAATGAACATCCCCTCATTTCTTGAAATCGGCAAGCCGTCAAGCTCGTTGGCAATTGGATCAGCATTTGCATTCGGCTGGACACCGTGCGTAGGTCCTATTCTAGGTGCAGTACTTGCGCTTGCCTCAACGTCTACCACCGCTGTTCAAGGAGGATTGCTTCTTGCTGTTTTTTCTGTAGGTCTTGCAATACCTTTTTTATTAGTCGCACTTGGATTATCAAAAGCAACTCAATATATCGAAAAAATTTCAAAATATCTCAAGTGGGTGTCAATCATTGGTGGAATATTCCTTGTTCTCCTTGGTATTCTATTAATTACTAATAATTTTACGTTACTTATCCAGTACGGTTTTCAATTGCTTGACGTTATTAATTATGAAGGAATCTATCAATTCCTGTGATTCATATTACATATGAATCAATAGAAAACTCACTTTATTTTTGGTTTTCCAATACAAACAATTATCTCGCGATTTGCTCTGGGGATCTATTAAAGTTCCTTTTCACATATTCTGTAATTTTTTCAACATCTACTGTATCAAGTTCCAGCAACCTACCCCAAGAAACAACAGCGATGTTGCTATTATTTGCTGACCGTGGTGAAACTACAGTTCTGCCAGAATAATTTCTCCCAATATCTTCGAGTTTCTGAATATCCTCCTCGCGCAAGTCTTTGTATGAGATCCAAATGCCACCATGCTCAAGATTATGCACTACATTCTCATCAATTAACTCCTCTTGATAGACGCCGAAATCAACTGGAGCGCCATGCGCGCCTGATGTCGGAGGATTCGTATTATATGGATCATGTGCATCACCTATACGTATATGCTCTGCTCCCATCACAGCAACTTTTTCACCTGGTCTGCCCTCCTCTGCTTTTTTAGCAGCACTTATACTCCAAGATATTAAAGTACCTATAGCAACAACTACTAGCAACCATAGTGTTATTTTCTTTATTTTCTTCAAACGAATACGTCTCACGCGCTGATGCTCCTTGGCAGCTCTTTTTTTCTCTATTGCTTCCTTCTTACTGAGTTGTCCTTCCATATATGTTTAATCTACATTATTGATTACTTTCTTTAATTTATCTTCGATCTCTTGAGCTATGTTTTGCAAATCTTCGCTTTCTACCATAGCCATAGCGGTTGTTGGTAAAATAGAAGAAACAAACACTTCGTCGTCCTTCTCATACACAATAACATTACATGGCAACAGCAACCCTATCTCATGTTCTGCTTTCAGGGCGGTGTAAGCAAATGGTGGGTTACAGGCGCCTAATATTATGTAATTATCGAAATCAACGTTCAGCTTTTTTTTTAAAGTATCTTTTACATTGATTGTAGTTAATACACCAAACCCTTCTGTTGCTAGTTCCTCTGTTATTTTTTCGACCGCCCTGTCGAAATTTAATGCTGACTTTTTAGTATATCCGTATGACATAGTAATATATTTTTATGATTATTATCTGAAGAATAGTCCATAAACATTTCCTGTTCATAGACTCGCCTTTATTACTAAAAGGCTTTCATCTTAGTGTAACATTTGTATACATCTTTAAAAAGACTGGGGTTTGTGCAAACCTACTTTTTGACGATGATACACAAAACGATTATTCACTCAGCTCTCGTTAATGTTCATGAGTTCCATTATACTCTATGGGATATATTGGCACATAGGCAATTGTTTCGTACTACATACTACATTTTGGGATACTTACCCCTCCGTACCTTCGCCTAATCGAAAAAATCGTCTTTTCAAACTAATCCAGAGTAAATGCAGAACACCCAAGGTCAGTACTACAAGCTCTGCATAAAATAGCCATGCTTTACTTACCATAACTCCAGCAACAGAAGCACCAGCTGCAGCTATTTGGTATTCACGTTTTTTACTTTCCTCGGTTGTTTCAATTTCCTTCTCAAATCCTTCAACCGCAGAGGATGCCTCGGCCTGCTCTATTTCTGCAAGCGCAGTTCGTTGTGTTTCTTCATACTCTCGCAACACTACAGCAGTTTTTTTTCGCGTATTTTCGATTGACTCAAATGTTTTTATCACCACCCCTTTCTCTTCAACATCTTCAGTATTTTCCGTAGAGTTTTTTTCTCTCGCTGTTGTTTGTACTGCTTGGTTTACTATTTTGTCTAATAAAACCTTTCCTGATTCAGTCACATCAAATGATTTTTTGGGAAATGTCTTTTTAATCAGTGGTTCACTGTCTTCATTATCAAGAATTCCATCATTATCGTCATCTACATCACTGGTGTTTGGTATACCATCTCCATCAGTATCAGCAACTACAAAAATGGTACGCTCTGCGAGCTGAGTATAGGTAACTTCATTGCTATTATCTGCAGTAAAATTCATACCTACCGTGTAACTACCGACACGAAACGCATGCGGAATACCTACCTTTTGTATATCTCCTTTTCCAATAGTTACTTCAGCTGCTTTTACCGCCTCGCCATCAACAACAAGCGTTGCAATACCTTGTATTTGTTCGTTGGTTTGATTATGCAGCACAGAATATACTGTTGTCTCCCCAAAATTCGTTATTGGATCATTTGAAAACCACAACCCACTTACCAACCCGGCAGTTGTTGCCGCAGAAGCAGTTGTTGCAGTAGCAATAAACAGCACAACGACACTTATGTAGCAAAATTTATACATATTCTTTAATATATCTCATGATAACATCTGCGAGCTTACGGCTATCATGACGAATGAATGAGCGTGTATGTGCAAGGGTATCGCTCTCGACACTTTCTGATGTTTGTTCATTGAGGAAATCCTCCCCGATAATGCGTGTCGTGTTTTTGTGAGTATCACATAAGACAAACATCCCCTTTCCTTCTTGTTCTTCATATCGCTGTGCCAATTCTTTGCTCGGTTCTGCAGTATTACATACAAGCACATCAATACGTCTCCCACGTAAGTGTTTTTCAACTGTTGCTGCATAAGTATGTGCATTAAATCCACCAGTGAGCCCTTTTTTGTTGGTAACATTTGCTACAACTGCGATACGTGCTGGCGTATCGTGTAATGATTGTGAGATACCACCCACAAGTAAGTTGGGAATAATGCTCCCGTGTACGTCACCGGGACCAATCACTACGAGATCTGCTTTTGCAATTGCTTCAAGTGCTTCAGCCGACGCAGTAACTGGGTACGCGAGTGAGATATCTCTTACGCCATGCTCACGCACACGCTCATCATCATCGAGATAACTCTCCCCTTCAAGAACGATGCCGTTATTCAATTCTACCAATAAGCGCATGTTTCCCTCAGAAACTGGTAGTACGCGTCCATATACGTTAAGAATCTTTCCTGCAACTGCAACTGCTTTTGGAAAGCTGCCAGTTATCTTTTCCAGTGCAGAAAGAAATAAATTACCAGCGTTATGTCCTTTCATATCACCCTGCACGAATCGATAGCTAAATAACTCTCGCACTTCAGGAGTTGCTCGAGCAAGTGCTGCAAGACATTGGCGCACATCACCTGGTGGCAGAACTCCTAGATTATCGCGTAGCACTCCGGTTGACCCTCCATCATCAGCCATGCTAACAATTGCTGATATGTGTATAGGAAATTCCTTAAGACCAGATAGAAGTACAAAACTTCCAGTTCCTCCTCCGATTGTTACTATGTGTGGCTGTCGATGGTTTTTTACTGTGTCCATAGCTATGCATCTAATCTTATTGAATAGAAAGCAGTATGTCGATACAATGCAATGTATGAAACGGGGGTTTACGATTATCGAACTGCTTATAGTTATGGCAATTATTGGCATGCTTGCGTCAATAATGCTCGTTACGTTCTCCACACTCCAAGCCAAATCGCGTGATACTCGTAGAGTAGAAGATGTTCGGGAATTACAAAAAGCGCTTGGAATGTATTATATTGAGAGTAACCAATTCCCTATTTCTGCCTCTCCAATAAATATTATAGGTACTGATCCCGTGTCAACAGTACTTATCAATAATGGGGTAATTTCGGGAATTAGTGGTGACCCCGTAAGTCCAACGTACGATTATACTTACCAAACATCTGGCCCAGGTAATTACACTATTACCTTCTGTCTTGAAACTGATTCAATACCAAAATATGTTCAAGGGTGTACCAACACTATCTCTAACTAGCCTCAGCTAACACAATTCATCATGCCACAAAACATTGTTTGGAAAGCATACGAACACTCCCACACAGACAAAGGCTCTGACTGGTTTTGGGCGCTTGGGATTGTTGCATTTTCGAGTGCGTTAGTTGCTGCTCTTTTCCAAAACTTCCTCTTTGCCCTTTTAATTCTTGTAGGCACATTTACGCTTGCTCTTCTTTCTGCTCGCCCTCCTCGCAAACTCGAATTCGCGCTCACACCACAGGGAGTACGTATAGACAATGCGTTGTATCCATACCAAATGCTCATATCATTTTGGATTAAAAACAGAGAAACTGATCATGCAGAACTCATTATTGATGCGCGTAAATTTATGACGCCCCACATCATTGCTTCTTTAGAAGAAACAGATGTTAAATCAGTACAAGCGTATCTTGAACAGTTTCTTCCGGAAGAAGAGCTAGAAGAACCATTCGTGCAACGACTTTTAGAGAAATTTGGTTTCTAACGACTGGCAATATAGTGGTAATTTTGTATAGTAGTTCCTACTTATACCTACTGTGTATAAGAATCGCACCACACAAGTACTTCCATTATTTCTAAGAGCAGAGCTCTAAGAAAAATTGGTCGCACCACCAGGGCACTTCTTGTTTACTAACTTGCTTCGCTCGTAATAAAACAAAGTCGCTCCCGTAGTTCAATGGATAGAATACAGGTTTGCGGAACCTGCGATCTAGGTTCGACTCCTAGCGGGAGCACAAAAGTATAAGAAAACGCGCATCGAGCGCGTTTTCTTATAGAAGGCAAACTGCTTTGCCTTCGTGCTTTTGTGCTCGGCGGAGACATGTCTGAACGAAGTGAAGACATTCGAGCCCAGACCAAAGATACTTAGCACAATCGAGTCTGGAACACGAAGATTGTGGTTAGTAATCGGTGGTTACCAGAAACACACGAAATTATAAAAAAAACCCCAAAAACGAATGCCTCAATTTATTGAGGCATTCGTTTGAATTACGCTGCAGTAGCGCCTCGACCTGTGATAACGTGCCTATTAATGAAATCCTTGCTGGAGCGTATTAGCAAAGAACTCCCTGAGTTTCTAGCATTTACTAGCACAATAGCCAACGATCCACACGTAGCTAGAATATTCGAGAAGCTCGTTACGAAATTAACAGAACGAGAACCTGAGCTGTTCCCCGCAGTTGGTAGTTAGTTATTAAAAAACCGACCCAGAGGGTCGGTTTTTTATGCTACGTTTGCAACGTCTCGGGCAATCTTGGCTTTCTTTCTTGATGCGTTGTTTTTCTTAATGATTCCTCGCTTTGCGGCTTTATCAATAGCTTTGTAAGCCTTTGGAAGAAGTTCTTCTGCACTCTTCTTTTCTTTCTTACCAACAAGAGTAGCAATTTCCTTCATCGCTTCTTTCATAGCACGAAGACGACGGACGTTAAAAACGCGCCGAGCGTGTGCTTGCATAACTGACTTCTTTCCTGATTTCGATGTTGCCATGAAGGGGCAATATACTGTATTTATCTACGAAACGCAATGCCCGTGGTATGATTTGTTCAATGATTATACAGTTACGTGGCAAACTCGTAGGAAAAGATCCTGAATATATCATTCTTGATGTAGGTGGTATTGGGTATAAAGTATTTGTGACCCCGGAAACATTAGCACATACCCCTGAAGAAAAGGATGTCACTGTTTGGACACACCTAGCGGTTCGAGAAACATCTCTTGATATCTATGGGTTCCTGAAGCGAGAAGATATGCTCTTTTTTGAACTCCTCATCGGCATCTCAGGCGTTGGTCCAAAATCTGCTTTATCTATACTTGGCCTTGCTGATGTCGCAACTCTTACCAGTGCAATCACCCACGGAGATACGTCCTATCTCACAAAAGTTTCGGGCATTGGCGCTAAAAGCGCACAAAAAATAGTGCTTGAATTGAGCGACAAAGTGGGCGCATTGAGTGAGAACCCATCGCTAAAAGCAGATGCGGAGGCAATTGATGCTCTCACCGCAATGGGATACTCGGCATCAGAAGCGCGAAGCGCGCTGAAGGCTATTCCAAAAAATATCGAAGGTGCTAACGCACGCTTAAAGCAGGCATTAAAAGCGCTCGCTCAATAATATTTATTCTATGCACACACTTAAAAAACTCATGCCAAAACCACTGTACCGAGCGGTTGCGCCGCTCTACCACCACCTTCTTGCGTGGATTGGAGCACAGCTCTATGGGCACCCATCTCGGAAAATAAATATTGTTGCAATTACTGGCACAAAAGGAAAATCGAGTGTAAGCGAATTCGTAAACGGGATTCTCGAACATGCTGGCTACAAAACAGCACTCGTAAGCACCATTCATTTTAAAATTGGGCAAAATATTGAACCAAACAAATTAAAAATGACTATGCCCGGTCGCTTCTTTTTGCAAAAATTCCTCCGCAGAGCAGTGCGTGCACAATGCGATTGGGCCATCATAGAGATGACATCTGAAGGTGCGCGACAATTTCGTCATATAAACATTGAAACTGACGCCCTTATTTTCACAAATATTGCGCCCGAACATATCGAATCCCACGGATCATTTGAAAATTACCTTGCAGCAAAACTCTCCATAGGAAAAGCTCTCGAGCAATCAAAAAAACCCTCTCGTATGATTATTGCTAATGCTGATGACGATCATGGCTCTGACTTTCTTGCACTCCATGTAGATGCCGCCCTTCCCTACACTCTAGAATACGCACAGCCATGGTCTACTACAGAAAATGGTACGCAAATAACATTTGAAGGTACGCCGATACACTCTCCTATGCCAGGGGAGTTCACTGCGTACAACATGCTTGCCGCTGCTACATTCGCACACGCTATAGGAGTGGATATCAAACACATTAAGGCGGGGCTTGAAGCAACACAGCGTATTCCAGGAAGAATAGAGCCAATCTCTATCGGGCAAGAATTCGACGTTATCGTAGATTACGCCCATACCTTCGAATCTCTTGAAAAGCTATACCAGGCATTTCCAAGCAAAGAGAAAATTTGTGTACTGGGAAACACTGGTGGTGGGCGCGACACGTGGAAACGCCCAAAAATGGCAGCACTCGCAGAAAAATACTGCGAACGCGTTATTCTCACTGACGAAGATCCGTATGACGAAGATCCTGAATCTATCGTTGCAGAAATGGCAGCCGGGATGCACACGAAGCCTGAGATTATCATGGATCGTCGTCGTGCTATTCGAGCAGCAATAGAATTAGCCAAAGGAAAAACTGAGGCTATTGTCCTTATAACAGGAAAAGGTACCGACCCATATATAATGCGTGCTAATGGATCTAAAGAACCATGGAGCGATGCGACCGCTGCGAGGGAGGAATTACAATGTTCACTTGGTGATACTAAAAGTACTGCTACTATATAAGTATGTTGAAGAAAATTTTTGTTATTGGTGGTGCTATTTTGGTTTTACTTTTTGTATGGTTCACTTTTCAATCAGTCAAAAATGCATTCGCGACCAATACTGAAAGTGTAAGTGGTTTTTTTGGTGCTGACTTTTTCTTTCCTTTTCCTAGTGAGATAATGCAAAGTATCTCCTTCCAAGATACTACCAGAGTGGCACAAGTAAGTCTTGAAGAGCTCGGTGAATTTTCTCCTGCACAAGGACTTGTAGAAATAGAAAAAAATGCTTCATACTTGGATGTTTCTGATGTGAATGATGAATACATTGTTATTCGTGCACTTGAAACGAATGCTCAGCCAATAAACATCAGTGATTGGTCACTTCAAAGCATGGTAAGCGATGAATGGATAGGACTACCACAAGGCGCCCCTCTCTACATTCTTGGAGAAGTAAATGAGGTACAAGATATTTACCTAGCACCAGGCGACCGAGCAATCATATCAACAAGTCAATCACCTGTCGGTGTTTCGTTTCGCGTCAATCGTTGCTCTGGATTCCTGAATGACACACAAGACTTTGAGCCGCCTATTCGTACCGCATGTATTAACCCCGAAGAGATTCTTTTACCTACTCCACAAAACATAAAAGACTACGGTGCGTCATGTGTCTCATTTGTTGAACAAATAGAAAGCTGCACCTATGTAACAAGTGATCGCAAAGAAATTTTAGATGTCTCGCAAGCATGTCAAGAGTATATTAAACCACTCTTGACATATAACTATTGCATCAACACGCTCGCTGGCGATGATGATTTTTACGAAAGCAGTGAGTGGCGAATATTTTTAAATGAAGACAAAGCACTCTGGCGAGAGAATTACGAAATAGTGCGTTTGCTCGATGAAAAAAACAGGACTGTTGACGTTATTACGTACTAATTGCTAGTGTATATCCCGTTTTAATAATAGAGCAGTTAACCGCTCTATTATTTATAGAGTGAAAAGAGAACAATTCCTGCAGTCACACTTACATTCAATGACTCTTTCTTGCCATGCATTGGTATCTCAACTATATAGTTACTCTTGTCGCGCAACTGCTTCGATATCCCTCGTACTTCGTTACCAAGCAGTAGCACCATTTTAGGAAGTGCTTTAAAGTCTTGTAAAGCAATCGAGTGTTCATCTTGTTCTATCGATATAATACTAAATCCTTCTTTCTTTAAATCGCTCATCACTTTGCTGACATCCCCTGCCTCCCAGGATACATACTCGCATGCGCCAAGAGCAGTTTTTGCAATATCCTTTTGAACACGACCAAACCGATCAATTGGCTTTGGTGTATATCCAGTAAGATACATCTTAGTGACACCTACAGCGTCAGCTGTTCTAAATATTGAGCCTACATTGTGTGTGCTGCGTATATTGTGCAATATAACAATTATCTCACTCACGCTGCATACTATACAATAAGAATGTAAAAATAGTGTATGTATGTTATATTTTGCACCATTCCCGCCCGTAGCTCAGTTGGTAGAGCAGCGGCCTTTTAAGCCGAATGTCGCAGGTTCGAGTCCTGCCGGGCGGACAAACAACACACAACCGTGATGCGTAGCATTGCGGTTTTTGTGTTGTTCTGAGCGGCAAGACTCGAAAAAAGTCACTGGTACACAAGACGAGGAGGTACGACGAGTGCTTGTCAGTGACGACGGGGCAGCGAGTACTTAGCGAGGCCGCAGCCGAGCTTAGTACTGGCGCCGAGTCCTGCCGGGCGGACAACGTTAAGAAAAACAGTGCCTGCACACTGTTTTTTAGTTTTCCGAGGCGGAGCGTTGTTGAAATGTCTAACAAAGACAATTCAACCGCGAGCGCAGGCCAAACACATTTAGTATTTTTGAGTGCGTAGCACTAACAAAATAGTTAGTGAGGGGGTGGCGACAATGCTAGTTGCTGCGCCGAGTCCTGACGCGACATATAAAACACTTAATAACTGGTGATGACAAACGTGTTACTACACAAACTCACATCAACCTGCTGCCCTAAAAATAAGAGGCCTCCTAGCAAACGAAAAGGAAAGTGTGCCAAGAAGCGGCTTGGAAGAATCGCATGTGCACATGCAATCACTTTTAGTCCTCTGACTTAAACTCTACCGTCACATCTTTGGTGGCTTGTGTACCGAACTCTGATTCACATTCGAGTGTGTAGATAGCAGCACGTATTTGTCTATCTGGAACACTTTCTTTATCAAAACTAAACGGCTCGGTTATTACCACACCTTGTGGGTTTGTGTAACTAAATCCGCGTGGACCAGTAACCTGACAACTCTTCATAAACAAACTAGACCACGCGACTCGTATTCGATCGCCGCGCTCTGCTTCCGTGGGTTCTACTACAATATCGTACTGTGGTTCTCCCACAGTTACCGCACACGTATTTCTTCCTATTTCTATACCATTTTCATCGAGACACTGTACTGCATATTCTTCATTATAAGTTTGAGTAACCGCCACTTCACCAGAGACCTTTCCTCCAGTATCTATACCAATACCTTGGCTACTTATGGCTGCAGGAGTGCAGGCCCATGCAATAGTACTCGGACTATCTGTACGAATGGTATTTGGTGCACAGGAGAGCTGTGGTGGCGAAGAACCCGTTGGACCAAGTGCGTCGCTTCCTTCAACCACAACTGTGACTTCACACATCTTTGTATTATCATCCCCGCTTCCTGTTGCGGTTAATTCGTATGTTGTTGTTTCAGCAGGTCGTATTGTGGTTTCGCTACTCTTAGGCAAATCCACTCCGATGCCACTAATACTCACACTTTCTGCACTTGCAGTACGCCATCGAATAACTACTGTTTCCCCCGATACAATCTCCTTCTTACTTGCATCTAACAAACACTGCGGCACGGTGGTTCCTTCTTTTTGACACACTGTTTTCCCATCTACAACAGCTTTAACATACCCGGCCGTGCATCCCTGCGGGCTACTACCAGATCTATTTCTATTACTGTTATTCAACATATTCCATCTTGTAAAAGCTGCGCCAATACTTTGCCCAAAAGCAACTCCTACTGATGTCCACGCCTGCGAAGTTCGTGAAGTTACACCTCGTATCTCACACTGCATACGCTGAGTGAATGTTCCACTACAACGAGATGCACCTACAACTGGAGCTCTTGCATTTCCTACACTTGGAATAGCAGTACGTAATGTAGGATCTTTAACGACACAATCGTATCCTTTTGACCAATCATTAAAATCCCTTGGATAACATACCGCAGGACCTTTATTTGCACAGATGACACCCTCGCCAGGAGTTGCATTTGGCTCTACCAGTCGTGTATCACGTAACTGTACTACCGCATCAAGTTCTGCTCTACAGGCAGCCGGTACTAACAAACCTCCATCTACACGATTTGACTCACCTAAAATAGAATTCTCTGGGTTACAACCAGGTCCTTCACATGTATCCAGCTTTAGGTTAGGAACATTTCCTATGCATAAAGCCTCTTTTACCGGTTCAGCGCCTATTGGTACTTGCAGGCCTGTTTCTCTTGCTATACATTGCTGTAAACGCTCGACGGCCTTCGCTGGTGCAGTTGGATCATTTGATACATAACAGTCTCTTGTTTGGTACCCTCCAACCAACGGTACTATATACGAAGTAGAACATAAGTTGTTACACCCCCCTCCTCCTTCAGTATCACAATTTTGTAGCGCTTGTGTTAACAAATCAACTGCTACTGCATTATTAGATCTGCTTTCCTGTTCAGATCTTTCTACCTCAGTCGTTCTTATGCTGGTTCCCGAACCAAATGGTATATTTTGTCCTCCGCGTCGAGCATCTGGATTCGTCCATTGTGTTGTCTCTGTTCGTGTTTGAGCTTGTGGTGGCGCACCGACTGTTCCGGTGTCAGGATTTATCCATTCCGATGCATTATTTGCCGCAGCAGTATTTCCTCCACTAACGGAACCCTGCAAAAATGTGCCCGAAACACCGAGACCAATTATTAAAAACGCCGCGAATGCGAGTTGTATGATATCTTTTTTTGTTTCAGTGCCCATAAATATCTTGTTACATGGTATCGACAAAAACACTAGATTGAAAATAGGTTATACACACGAGTAAAATCATTCCCATCAGTCATCCGCAACAATGAACGCGGCGTACTTCCTATAATCAATGGGGAAATTGTATGAACAACTCCATAATATGAACCATACAAAATACTTTGTTCAGCAACGCGAACAGTCTTTCCGGCGACAGAAGAAGCTCCTTCTGGAGCAGTCGTTTCTCGGCTCCCTATAACAAATTGTCCGTAATCACTATTATCAATTTGATCACGAGGATTTTGTTGCACACTACCTATATCGTCATTTGGTATATATGTTGCATAAAATCCATCAAACGCATTGTCGGTGGCAATAGTTTTTTGAATTTCGCTCTCGAATCCAGAATTGATTGTGTTGTCAATAACATTTGAATCTCTCCCACCAGTTAGTTTTGTTATATTATACACCAGAGTTGATACCACTGAATTATCCTCCTGGGGTGTGGCGGGTGTTTGTGTTTCCTCTTGCTGTGTATCACATGTTTTAAATAAATTAGTTCCCAAAAAACCTGAGCCCTCGCAGGGAACTTCATTATTTTGTAATGGCTGATTTGTAGATGCATCAAAAGTCAAAACATTCTTTGAATTATCTTCAGGCTGTGCCTTTTCGTTCGTAATGAAATCAAGAAATGGTTTGCTAGTGGTCTGGTTGTCGTCTATTTGTTCAGAATCAATGTATGTCAATTCATCAGAGAATATTTGGTTGGCTACATCGGGGGTATTAAACGTGGATCCGACACCAAGTGGTTGAAACAGGTTTGGAAACGATATGCTGGGCATATTTGAGATAGGTTGATACAATTCTTCAAAATAATTTTTTGGTGTGTATGTATCTGCCTCCTGAATGACCGCTTGAAATTCATACGAATAGTCTTCTGGTGGCGTGTACTCAACCGGCGGACCATATTCATTTTCTTCTGAATAATCACTAATGATGCTTCCTGTCACGCACTCTCCATCACCAAATCCATACAAAATAGCTCGCGCTTGTGGATCTTTTATTTTAGTCGCGATACTAACTCGGCTAAAATCATCCGACCAAATGCTTCTTCGTTGTCGCACATCAACGTGTATCGAACCGCTACTGTAGAGTCCGAGTCCACCTTGGCATTTATTTACCCTACGCAGACCGCAAATTGCCATTGTCATAAATTCTTTTTCTTTTCCCGCTGAAACTTTTACATCAATTGCTTTACTCTGCCGATGTTGGCTATTTGTTGCCCCAGTATTAGGAGTACAAACGGGATTACTTTGGTTCGTATCTCCCGGATTGTAACGACATCCGCTAATAAACGCGCATTGACTCCTTCCACCAATTGCCTCACATGCATTTAAAACAACGTCTGATACTTTCGTATTGGCTCCGCGTATACTTTCGCCATACTCTTTCCAATTGGCGTCAATAATTTGACACCCTTGCTGTTCAGGACGCAAATCAGGGGCTACAACAATCGCCTGCGCACTATGCGCAAAGCTAAAAAATGTAGCGATAACCACAATTGAGAGTGTAGGTAAGACACGAAAAGACCACATCATAGCTTGATAGTACCGTGTGTGGGGTTAAAAATCTATTTTACCGTGTTACTAAGCAAGTTCTACAAACCGAGAGTTTCTGCAATGAGCATCAGTATACGTTTCCACCACGCGAGCCGTTCTTCTTCTGTTCCTAAGCTGTCATAATAGCCGTCAGCGAGTACGTCAGCATCTGATCCAGACTGCGCCACATTTGAACTTCGGTAGTCTCCAATATTACCAGTGGCTGCATTTTGTTCGTTAAGTAACGCCTCTCTTCTGCGCGCCTCTTCTGCCGCGCGCTCTAATTCAGCAAGTGACAAACCAGATGTGTATGCTGGATCATTCATATTATCAAGAAGTTCTTCTCCAAACGCTGTGTTTTCGCTCTCAGAAGAGATATCTGGATCACCATCTAACGATTGGTATGAAGTGGTTACAGAGTCTCTTGCTTGTGTGTTTGTGTTGTTGTTCGTCGCCGATGAGTCACCACCCGTTGTATTGGTTGTTGGATTTTCTCTATCAAGGATTGTAAAAATCGAATCTGTATTGCGTGAGTCATCCGAATTGTCGTCACCAAAATCTAAATTAAATCCAGTGTCATTATTGACAGTTCCATAATCATCAATGGTATCCAAAAAAGTAGTGGCACCATCAATATAGTCATATTGTGTACCACTGGAACCTGAATATGCGTCAGTTCCTAATCCACTACTAATAAGGTTGTTTATAAACCCGACTGCTGTTTGTACGACAACACCTTGTGCTACGCCTTCAATGAAACCTCCTCCAAGTGCGCCCCCAAAGATGCTTGGTGGTGGAGTGTACGCAACGACTCGGCAACATCCTGCGAAACATTGACCTGTAACCTGCTGCCCTGCTACCAATCCATTTACCGTACAAGGCATAAAGTCTCGCCCCCCTTTTGACTGAGGACCTGGCGGCTGACACGCTTGATGAGTCACAATTAACGCGCCTGGTGGTGGTTCGCCGCACACCACCTGCGCACGTACAAATGAAACTCCTGCAAAAAAATAACCAACAATGAACAGCGCAATAAAGAGTAGTATGAGTTTCACCTTGTTTTTTCGTAGTACACATTCCATATACCTCTATATTACCTTGGATTTATCTCTAATTCCTCCTCTTGCAAGAGACCACTTTCTGATTCACACGTGAGTCTAAAGATAGTGTCGCCTAGAATCGCTGGTGTTTTTACTTCCCCTTCTGTGCCTCGTCGTATGAACCCGAGCTGTGTATCTGATGTTAACAGGCATGAGTTCACATCTGTTGTTGTCCAGCTAAGCACGATTGAATCGCCACGGTCAACAGACGTTGTATCTGCGGAGAGCGTCAATACTGGCTCTGCGACACTCACTACACAACTCGCCGTTGTATTGGCTACATCAACCAAATCATTTACACACTCTATCGCGTAGGTTGTGTCTGCTGTGGGTTGCACACGTGTTGTACCAATTGTCTCTCCGGCGCTATCAAAATTTTCACTCGCCGTAGTGTAGGCACCATCACGACACGCCCACATAATGATTGTTTCTTCTGACACTCCAATGATAGGTGGTATACAAATGAGTGTCGCACCACGTGTGGCGAGTGGTCCTGTGCCAACTTTGCTTGTTTGCGTTGTTCGGTTTATTTGAATGCTACTATTTACAGACGGCGTATTGACATTAGTCTGCGTTGATACTGAATTAAACGGGTCTTCATTTATATTTGAAGGGTACAAATCAGAGGCATTTCCATCATTATTGATTATGTTAGTATTTGTCGTATCTGTATCATTTCTTGTTTGGATACCAAGAAATGACCTAATAGAATCAAAAGCGATTGCTGTTTGCTGTCCACCCACAGAAACAGTAGCCTGTGTATTCTTATATTCAGAAAAAGAGAAAGCAACTACAAAAACAAAAAGTAGTGCGAGCGCTTTTATGTGAGTATGGGGAATATTCATAGGTACGTAAATAGGACTTGATATTTTCAATGATACGGGACGTATACCATTGCTGCAATTGAATTTGTACACATCAACACATCTCACTATTCTTCTCTAATATATCAGCTCACTGATATATTAGAGAAGAATAGAATTAAGTAGATAGAGTATAAAATTCTTATGCTACAACGTGAGAATGAATTGTTCCAGTTCAATTTCCAAAGGTACTCCGGATCTTCGTGCGTGCTGCGGCAGTAAAGCCAATTTTTTTACATACTCTTCTATAATTTCAATTGAAGAAAAATTCTTGAATGAGCGCTGTGCGTTAGTAAACGGGTACGGCTTCATACCAGCTTCATCTGCAGTTTTTGCGCGGGCTGCAAGTACGATACTTTTCAACATCCAAAATAAAATTCCATGAATTTCCTCATCACTCACGCCTCTATTTTTTGCCTCTCGAAATAAACTCCATAGTTTCTTAACATCTCTCTCACCAAGTGCATCAGTCAGCGCAAACGTGTTAAAAGATGCCTTGTCTGGAGGAACTGTTTTTTTAAACTCATATATTTTTATTGCGTATTTCTCGAGCTTCTTTTTGACAGGAGCAGTCAACGCTGCATCTAATACAAAAAATGGATGTGCGGCCTCTGCAATTTTCGTTAGGTTATGTAACACGACCTCCTCCCCTTCTTTGGTGCTAAAGAGAGTATCGAGCACAACGACGTACTCACTTTTAAACAGCGTTTGGCTACCAGTTAATTCATCAAAATTATAACTTCCTACATCATCATTTGTAATCCGAAAATAAAGTGCATCTGGACTTTTTGCAAGCATGTTCGCAACAGTTACCTGAACTTTTGTCCTCGCTGTATCGACATCCTTCCCGTAGTAAACGTACAACATACTACATTCTTTTCATTTCCCCCCAATTATCACCTCGAGAAACATCTACTAATAACGGCACCCCGTGTGTTTGCTCAGGAGTTAGTATATGTTCCATTAATTCTTTTATGTGTTTTGCTATTTCAGCAGTATCTTTTTTCTTCATTTCATATATCAGCTCGTCGTGCACCTGTAGAATAAGACGTGCCGAATCTAACAAATTATTTTTTGTTAGATATTCATGGATACGCACCATTGCAATCTTTACCACGTCAGCTTGCGTGCCTTGAATAGGTGCGTTTATCGCCATACGCTCAGCAGCAGCCCGCACATGCGGTAAGCGTGAAGTAATGCCTTCAAAATATCGTCTCCGCCCAAAGAGTGTTTCTGTGTATCCGAGACGTGCAGCATCTGCTTTTGTATGATCAATCCATTGTGCAAGACCTGCATATGTTTCAAAATATGTATCGTAAAACGAACGTGCTTCTTTTTGTGTCGTATCGCCATCAAGGTTTGCACGTAATGCATTTACTCCCATGCCGTAGAGAATACCGAAGTTGATGACTTTAGCGCGTCGTCTCATTTCTTTATCAACATTTTGTGTCTGCACCGCAAACACTTCAGCTGCTACTGCTGCATGAATATCTCCACCGCTTTTAAATACTTCGAGTAACTTCTCATCGCGAGAGAGAATTGCGGCAATGCGTAGTTCGATTTGCGAATAGTCTAATGCTACCAATTCGTGTTCTTTTTTTGCTACGAATCCATTTCTAATACGTCTTCCGTGCTCTGTTTTAATTGGTATATTTTGAAGGTTTGGATTCTGACTTGCCATTCTTCCTGTAGTAGTACCTGCCTGTAAAAATTCAGCGTGTAATCTTCCATCATTTGCAACGAGCATTGGGAGTGTGTCGATATAGGTTGAAAGAAGTTTTTGTAATTCACGATAACTAAGCACATCGTCGATTATTGGATGTTCTCCTCGTAATTTTTCGAGTTCTGATTCTTTTGTGCTGCGTTGTCCTGTTGAAGTCTTTTTTTGATTTTTAGGCTTTAGCTCAAGAGTGTCGAACAAAATCTCACCCAACTGTTTAGGAGAATTAATGTTGAAAGTAACCCCAGCGTATTTAAAAATCTTTTTTTCTAATTTTGAAAGTTCTGTGTGATATTCTTTTGAAAGTTTTTTGAAATACGCCGTATCTAATGCAATACCGTTTTCGTTCATGTGCCGTAATACTGGAATGAGTGGCTCTTCGATATCTGTATATACCTTTTCTAAGTTTCTCTCTTTCAATGTTTTAAAAATGGCGTCGTGTGAATCTTTAAAGGTGCTGTTTGGTACAAACTGCATAACGTCCTCCAACGTCGGGTTGGTGACATCTGAACGAATAAGCCATAAGGCAAGTGCTGTACGTGTTAATTCCTTGGGATCAATTTTTTCAGCAGGTGCTTCATCTGGCTCTTCGTTTTCTTCATCATAGTTAACACCCGCTGCTCCATTGATTACTTTTTTTACTCGATCGCTTAGCGCACGGAATTCGAGTTCTGAAAAAAGCTCTAATATTGATTCTTTTTTTACTGTGTCTGACCATATTTTTTTGGGAATCTCAAACTCTACTGGTGCATCACGTCTAATAGTGGCGAGCATTTTGGAAAAGAATGCTTCGTCTTTACCTTCTTTTAAGAGCCCGATCATTCGAGCTTTTATTCCAACTTCAACAAATTTTTCCTCGTTCGTTTCAAGTACCTTATAGAGATTCTCTAGTGTTCCGAATTCAACAATCAGTGTTGTTGCTGTCTTCTCCCCAATTCCATGTATGCCGGGGATATTATCAGAAGGATCTCCTCGTAGCCCTTTGTAATCTGGTAAAAGATCTGAATGAAAGCCAAATCGCTCCTGCACCGCCTTTTCATCGTAAAGAATAGTGTCTTGTATGCCTTTTCGAAGCGTATATACCGTTACCTTTTCTTTTTCTATGAGTTGAAGAGTATCCATATCTCCTGAGGCAATGACTATATCAATTGGCTTTTTTTTCAATTGTTCAACAATGGTTCCTAAAATATCGTCGGCTTCAAATCCTTCCGCGTCATATATTGGAATGTCAAAAGCTTCGAATACATCCCGACTTCGCTGCAGCTGCCTTGCTAGTTCATCATCAGTTTTTTTACGCCCTGCCTTATACTCAGCAAATACTTCATGTCGAATTGTTTGTTTTGGCAGATCAAAACACGCAGTGATATAGTCTGGATGTAATTCTTGAATTATTTTCATCAACATTGTCGACAAACCATACAATGCACCGGTTGGCTCTCCTTTACTTGATGAAAAATCGGGTAATGCATGGTATGCGCGATGAATAATCGCATGCGCATCAAGTAATATAAGTCGTTTGTTAGGCTTCTGTATCATACGAAATGTTCCGTGTTGTATCACTCATGTATTCGAAGTATATATGCTTAGTGTTTTGAGGAAGTAGTCCGTCTATCTTTTCTGGCCATTCGACAAGAATAAGATTAGATGGATCTATAATTATGTCATTCCACCCAAGAACTTCCATTTCTCTCTCTTCTTCAAGGCGGTACGCATCGATATGTATCAATTGGGAAAAAGATTGGTCCTCGAGCGGATAGTTTTTTTGTATTACAAATGTAGGGCTTACTATTTCGCCAGTCACCCCAAGAGTACGAGCAAGTGCTTGTGCGAAGGTAGTTTTCCCAGCACCAAGATCCCCATGAAGCGCTATAACGAAGGCACCACTATTATATGCATTCAGCTTCAACGCATATTCGCGAGCACTTTCTTTGAAATCACTCAATGAGTAGTCTGTCATATGCGCATTGTACACTAAAGAAAAAAGGTGGTCGCCTTGTCTGTATCACGGTCTTATTTTATATACGCATAAGCACACAGGTTCTTTTTAATGTACGTGATAAACTAGAGACACATTCATATGGTTCAATTTGATGAAAAAGATCAAAAAGAGAAGATAGCCGAGCTCTACGAACAAGAAGAAGAATCCCTTGCTCAGACTCTCTCTCAAAAATATGGTGTTGAATACGTTGACCTAACTCGTGTATCAATCGATACTGATGCCCTGAGGCTAATAAACGAGCCGATTGCTCGAAAAGTAGAGGTAGCGCCTTTTCGGAGAATTGGTAAAAAAGTATTTATTGCAATGCGCGCACCAGGGAGAGCAGATTCTCTTGAGGCAATTCAAACAATAGAGCGATTAGGCTACCAAACACGATTATTTATGGTTTCGTCTGCCTCCCTAACGCACGCATGGGACCATTACAAAGATATTTCCCATGCATCCGCAAGCGAAGGTGGTGTACTTAATATCTCCTCAGAAGAAATTGAACGAATCAAGAATAAATTAAAAAGCATAGAAGATGTTCGTAAAAACGTGGATGCTAGTTTTGCAAGTTCAAAATCCCATCGTGTATCTCGCGTACTCGAAGTACTGCTTGGGGGCGGTTTAGCACTACAGGCATCAGACGTACACATTGAACCCGAAGAAGATTTTATTCGCGTTCGTTTTCGGTTAGATGGAGTACTCACCGAGATTTTAGAATTTGACCATGAAACGTACAAACTACTCTTGTCGCGTCTAAAACTGCTTTCTGGCCTGAAGCTCAACACGAAGAGCTCGGCTCAAGATGGTCGTTTTAGTGTAAAAGTTGGTGATGGAGAAATGGAAATAAGAACATCTATGATTCCAGGTAACTACGGGGAAACCGTGGTTATGCGTCTACTTGATCCATCAACTATCGGTCTTCCACTGGAGAGTCTCGGTATGGACAATTTTCTTATGCAGCTGTTTTTAGATGAAATAAAGAAACCAAATGGGATGATCTTAAACACTGGACCAACTGGTTCTGGTAAAACAACCACGCTATACGCATTCTTGAGGGCAGTGAGTAAACCTGGAATTAAAGTGATTACACTTGAAAACCCTGTCGAATATCACTTACCGGGAATTGTTCAGACACAAATTAGCAAAGACTACACATTTGCTGATGGGCTCCGTAGTATCTTGCGGCAAGACCCCGACATCATTATGGTTGGAGAGATTCGCGACCCTGAAGTTGCCGCAACTGCAGTGCATGCCGCGTTAACGGGACACTTGGTATTCTCAACTCTTCACACAAACAATGCCGCAGGAACATTCCCTCGATTAATTGATATAAAAGTACGGCCTGAAATTCTTGGAAGTGCAGTGAACCTCACTATGGCGCAGCGTCTTGCTCGACGTTTATGTGAAGACTGTAAGAAGAGTGTTCCTATTACTGGAGCCGCTCGAGAAAGTATGAATAAACTCCTACACAATATTCCCCGCCCAGATGAACTTCCAGAAAATAAAGATGTTATGTGGGAAGCGGTAGGTTGTGATAAGTGTAATCAAACTGGCTACACTGGACGGCTCGCTATTCTTGAAGCAATCAAAATGGACGGGCCAGTAGAAGCAGCCGTGCGTGCCAACCCAAGTGAAATTGAAATATGGCGTGCGGCGCGCCCACAGCAAATTCGGCGAATGGCAGAAGATGGTGCGGTAAAAGTACTTAAAGGGGTAACGTCACTTGATGAGCTCGCGCGTATTATAGATATAGAAGACGCTGACCTTATGGCAATGAAGGATTTCGGACAGGGTTAAGTGTGACTACTGTGGATAGCTAATCTATTTTTCTGTAAAAATCGTATACTACATTATAGTGTTGTGCACCGAAGGATACTTCGATGCACAACGCACTCCTTTATATTTTATATAGGAGTTAGTGTGTGAGCTTGCGTAAGCAAGCAAGTGAAAAGCGCAGCCGCCCAAGCTGCGCTTTCGCTGTATGTATAAAAATGCTTCATGCAACGACACGCTGCTTCTAAGTAGTCAACTTTCCAAATCTCTTCCCCGCTGCTATGGTAGATGCAGACGAAAAAAACACCCCACAAGGTGTTCTAATCTCGTCGGGGAAAAAATTCTCTAAACGATTCTTTGCAATAAAGCAAAGGTGAGTGCCTAACTAAGGATAGAATCAGCACCTTGAGCCATATGAAAACCTCCGCTATTTTTAAATAGGGACGCACCCATAAGGCTCAAGACCATTTCGTCCTTGAAAGGTCTCTTATTGACCAGGAGTCTCATCGCTTAGAGAATTTTGTCTCCGAAAATGTACAGTAATGAACGTTGAAACTATATTAACACATTAAAATTGTATGTCAACCCCAATCGACGACACGCAAGACCACCCACCAGAAGATACTGCTGATGTATTTCTTGATAAAACACTGCGCCCCAACAAATGGGACGAATATGTTGGCCAAAAACGTATAAAAGATAACCTCGCAATCCTCCTTCGAGCAGCGTCAGAGAGAGAACAACCCCCTGAACACATTCTTTTTTACGGCCCTCCCGGGTTGGGGAAAACAACACTTGCTCACCTTATCGCCCACGAATCCGGTTCACAAATTCGCATCACCTCTGGCCCTGCCATTGAGCGAGTTGGTGACTTAGCATCCATACTTACCAACTTAGGCGAGAAAGATATCTTGTTTATCGACGAAATACACCGCCTCAACAAGAATATTGAAGAGGTCCTCTACCCTGCCATGGAATCAGGCGTTCTGGATATAATTATTGGGAAAGGTCCATCGGCACGAACTATTCAACTTGAACTTCCTGCGTTTACATTAATAGCTGCAACGACACAAGTGTCTGGTATTTCAAGCCCGCTACGTAGCCGTTTTTCAGGTGGAACGTTCCGTCTTGAGTATTACGACACTGAAGAGATAAAAGATATTCTGAAACGTTCGGCAACAATTCTTGGTGTCGCTATAGAAGAAGAAGCGCTGGACGAAATAGCAAAAAGAAGCCGGTTCACGCCACGAACAGCAAACTTTCTACTTAAACGATGCCGTGACTTTGCACAGGTACACAAAAATAAACTCGACAAGAGGTCAGCGAAAGAAGCACTGGAGTTATTGGATGTCGATGATCTGGGACTCAACCGAAATGATAAAGAAATCTTGAATACCATAATACATAAATTTAACGGCGGACCTGTTGGCCTTAAAACACTTGCGGCTGCAACTTCAGAAGAAGAAAGCACCATCGAAGAAGTGTACGAACCATACCTTATACAACTCGGTCTATTAGATAGAACCCCACGCGGTCGCATCGCCACTGCATTAGCCTACGAACATATTGGTCTTGAAGTCCCTCGACGCTTGCAAAAAAAGGATTAGTTAATTGCCTCTTCCTCAAAAACTGTATTTGCTCCTGTTATAAGATTGGTGAGCGTCTCAACTGCACTTGAAGCTGCGTCTGCGATACTATCAATAATCCTTGAAACAAGACTCTTTCCGTCTGTTGTTGCCTCATATTCTTCAAGAAATGTTCCTTCTTGTGTATTCAGCACACCAAGCGTAGATGTTGCATACGTTTTTGGTGCTGGGGTTGGTCGTACCCACCCATCGTACACCGCAAGGAAGTGTAGGATTGCATTTTCTGGCAACACTCTTTTTTCGAGCTCAGCTACAAACACTTGACGTTCAACTATTTTTGCGCGCGCTTCCCTTCTCTCTAAACAGTCCTTACTTGTTTCAAATGCCCTACAGTAGGTTGAATTTTTAGCGCGCTTCCCCTCTTCTTCGGCCAGACGCAGCGAACGGATTGCCTCGTCTTCAATAATAAGGTCTTGAATACGCCCAAACGATTTATTTTCTGTACTTACCTCATTTGGACCCCCAACTAGTGACAGGGTTTGCGCAAAATTATCTACTCTCGAAACTTCAACTTGTGTTTTTGATGCAATATCACTGGCAATTTCTTTGATGTTTCTAAACTCTCTCCCGGTCTCTGGTATTTCTCTAGTTGGAATTGTACTTACTTTCTCTGTTTCGGGTACTTTGGTTCTCACTGTATTAACAACGACTCGCCCTCGTACAAAATTCGCTAAGCTATCGATAAGTCCAGTGCCCCACGCAAATTGTTGTACTGAACTCCTCGACTGCTCGGTACCAACTGAACCACCTGAGTTTGATTGCAAACTCTTGTATGAGGAAGCCTCGTCTGTAGATCCTTCCCTCGTTGTGAGGGGTTCTGCTCCCGCTCCAGATACTTGCGGGGTACCTAATGATGCAGATCGAGTAGGTGGATTAACCTGCCGAAACAATTCCGGATTTCTATTCAAAGATGTTATTTGTAAAGAAGAAAATGTACCCTGAGTACCAGGTGCGGTAGCAGATATAATTTGTGATTCACTATATTGTGTTGAGCTATCAGATAAGGAATTTCTACCAGAAAAACTGCCAACCTGATTTCTCTCTCTGAAGTCAAAAATCGCACTTGTATCTCTTTTTCCACCAAATGTATTCGTAGAGGAGTCCTCTGTGAAAGCAACCTTTGAACCAGCCACCTCGCCTCCACCTACACTGGTTATCGGAGCGGAAATCTCTGGGGTATAACTTCGCTCAACTAAACTGCGACGTATTGAGGTGGGAACAATACCTTGTGCTGTAGTTAATTGCGCGCTACACGCAGGGTCATCCTTGCGACAGCATTGCCAGTTTTCTAGAGCTGCAATAGGCGCCGCTACTTGAGTATTGTTACTTGCATACGTTCCTTCAAAACATGCTACCGAACCACGATATTGATAATTTGCACCATTATCACAAATAGCTGGCGCCGTAGCGTTTGAACCTCCATTAGTAAGAGGTTCTACTATTGTTGCATCAACATATGACTGGCAGTCTGCTCGACCGTCGCATATCTGTGTCACAAATTCAGGACTCAACTTGCACGAAACAACTTTCGGAGGCACACCATTTATTATGTAGTTTGTGACGTATTTGTTATTACATTTTTCTGCAGCTGATTTAGGATCAGAACATTCTCCATCTTTTTCTGAAGCTTGTGTTGCAGCTGCAACATAGGCATCAAGGTTGGTATCGGCTAACTGATTAGTATCAAGAAAAGCCGTAAGACTTACTACAAGTACTATAAGTAACCCAAATGTTTTAATGTGGGTCTTGGTCATACATACAATATAGCGCGATTATACAAGTAAGTGGTTAAAAATATATAAGGTGTGGATACTATTGACTTTGCCTAGTAAAATGTATAGAGTATTTAGCAAGGTACAGCTATTGCCGCTTGTCAATAGCACAGAGGTTAGTGTACACAAAATTTGCGTATATAGACCCCTGTCACCAGGGGAGAAAGGGAGGCTGTTATGTTCAAAATTTCAGCTCTTGCTATCTTTGTGTTGGCAGCCCTCGCTGCCCCTGCCAATGCGGAAAATCGTGAGTGGACACAGTACTGGATTACTGTAATCGGCGATGACACTAAATGTGTCTTGGACGAACTTCATCTGGGACGTTTTTATTGCCCAGACGACACAACTATTCGTGTCGTTATTGAAGGAGCGTCAGTCACTGACACTGGATTCATCCAGCAACTTGAAGCCTATGGTCAAGTTTCGCAAGTACAAAACCGGACTTCAAACTCCGAATAAATTGGCAGCAAATCACACACACTGAGAGGGAAGTGCTTCGTGCTCTTCTCTCTCTTTTTAGATACTGTTATATTCATAGTTGAGTGCAAATACATTGTTACTCATCACCCCTACGTTTTATTTCAACAAGTGCCGCATTAGGGGATGCGGCCAAAAGGAGGTTTAGATGAGGATTTTTGTTCTTTTAGTCTTTGCGGCCTTATTGGTCGCTCCTGTGTCTGTGGGTGCTAACGATGCAATTCCTTTGCCGTTAGATGAATCTGAGAAGGAAGATCTTGGTGCTTTGCTTTCAAAAGCATGGGCCCGTGGATGTGGTGCTGGCTACACGTTAGAACTACGCATACGAGTCATTCCCCTGGAGGCAAATGCCACACTTGGTCAGACAGAAACAGATTCCGCTTACGGGTGGGGATGCGCTCCTCTCAGCCGCGAAGTTTCACAAAAATAACCTCAAAACCAACTTTGATACCACGCGCGACTCCGGCATGCGTGGTATCTTTTTATTTACTTCTTAGTTGTTCGGTAGTTCGCGTACTTCTATAGTACTCGGGTCAAATTCCTCTACTGACTCTTCTTCTATTGGAAACATGATATCAAGACCGGCTGCTGCGCGTTCAATAATATACAGAATGTCGTACACAAGACGTTCAGCGTACACAACATCACCTTCTTTCATCGCAATTCCTAATTGCTGCTGCAGTTCTACGACACGTTCTTGAGTGAATGTATCGATGTTTACAAGTTTCTCTATTCTACTTTCCATGATATCTATAAGCGCTTCTAGCACCTCTAGTGTGAGTGTTGATTTAGGTGCTTTAGGCAATACTTCAACTGTACTAATTGCACTCTCTTGAACAACCGTACGCGCCATCATTTTACTTCCTGCAGAAACAGCTGTTTGCGTGTTATCTACAAACATCATCTCTGGTGCCTCCATCGCGAGAGAAGCAGCTTGAGGTTCTGAATCCATACTAAAGTCTGCGCCACTGAATGCTAATGTGCCCTCCTCACGCACCTCTTTACCAATAGCAAAAGCAACGCGGATAGCTTGAGCCTGCACGGGGTCTGTTTTGCTTAATGTATCGAGTTCTTCTTCTGCTTTTAAAATACCCTCCTCTACATACGCCATATTGGCACCACGCCCACTCTCTACAAGCTTCGTGTGCTCAGCAAAACGCGTGTACGTTCTTTCAACTGAATATAACGCCCGTTCTTTTTCGGAACTCATCGTTGCCATTTTAATTTCTTCTCCAGCGGTCTTAACACCAAACAGTAAGTCTCCCGGAACGGCATTGGGCACAGTAAACGAAACTCCAGCACCAGAAACCACTAACAATAACAGTACCGCAAACGCTGTATTAAGCTGCCCAAAAAAGAAGTATGTTTTAGTAGTAGACACCCCTTTTCGTACAACAGGTTTATATTCCATGTATTCAAACACCTTCTCGCGCATAGCATCTTTCTCCTGCGCACTCATGTGCACATGTGCTCCGATATCTTTCATTGTGTCTTGAAATTTTTTCATACTTATTGTGTAACCATATATTCCTGTAACTTTTTGATGCCGCGGTTAATCCGAACCGATACTGTATTCTCATTTTCGTTCAAAACTTCAGCAATTTCTTTGGGTTGCAGTCCGTCCATAAAACGCATAACGACGACACTCCGATAACTGTCTGGTAACTGCGTAAGGGCACGAGCAAGCTCTTGCGATTGGAGTCCTATCTCTAATTTATCAATCTCCTCTTCCAAACTTCCTGTTTGTAAATCATCAAAACTTCCCTCGCTCACACCCTCTTGCTCTAAAAGCGCATCAAGTGAAGAGCTCTTCTTCTTTCGGTATTCGTCAATTATGAGATTGTTCAGTACACGAAACAAAAACGCTTTATAGTTTTGTATCTCCTTACCTTTTGAAGCTGCGTCCCATGTTTTCATAAACGTTTCTTGCGTTAGTTCGAGAGCTCTCTCGCGATTCGACACACGGAAAGAACAGTGCCGAAACAGCACGTCTGAATGCTCCTGATATGCTTGTGTAAATGCTTTTTCCACGTCCATTGGTGTGTATGGTATCAAAGACGCACAAGATGTGCTTTTCTTTCATATTTAAATTTTAAACAAAGAATACACTTGACCAAGAATAGTCTCCCAGATCCTTCTTTTCTTTACATATTAGCGATTAATCGCTAATATATTATACATGGTTCATATTTCCAAAAACAAAGTCGCTGAACCTGTGCAAGAAAAGTTGTTTAAAGAACTTACTGACTTGTTTGTTGCAAATACAAACACCGCTGGCTATTCGAAATTGCTTTTTGAGCTTCTCTCGAAAACAGAACGGATTATGCTCGCGAAACGAGTTGGTATTATAGGTGCACTGCTCAATGAATACTCGGCATACGAAATTAGTCAGTTATTTAAAGTCAGTACATCTACGGTTATTCGTATTGAAACGCAAATGCAACAGGGGGGATTTGACTACATAACGACCATATTTAAAAAGAAGAAAGCACGTGCAAATTTTCTACATATTTTGGAAACAATGGTGACACTTGGTTTTCCTGGTGTAGCAAATAAGCGTGTGCGCGCCAAGGTACAGCGAGACATGCATGCGTGGAAAGCGGGTGGATAATAACACTAACCTCGCACGACTAGCACTGCATAGTGACTGCACACTTCTATAAGCCTATAATTTATTATCAAATTTTTATTTGTAGTTTTTAGCGATTAATCGCTAAAATTCAGCATTGTAAATCAAAAGAGGAGAGAAGAGAGAAGGTGAAAAAGAGGAAGTAGGGATGGTACTTCCTGTTGCTGCTTTTTTATTTACAGTATAGTGCTGCGTTGTTTATATCCTGCTAATTGTACAAGGTGTGAATTTCTTTCAAACTGTCCCTTAATATTGTAAAATCATCACACTATGTCAGGACACAATAAATGGTCAAAAATAAAACACAAAAAGGCTGCTACTGATGCCGCGAAAAGTAAGGTGTTCGGAAAAATGGCAAAACTTATAGCTATAGAGTCGAAAAAGGCCAATGGTGATATCACTTCACCTGGACTGCGAGCAGCAATTGAATCTGCAAAAGGTGTCAGTATGCCAAAAGACAACATCGATCGAGCGGTCGCCAAAGGGTCTTCAGAAGAAACAGCGTCACTCGAATCTATTTTGTATGAAATGTATGGCCCAGGCGGAACTGCAGTACTTATTGATATTCTTACCGACAACCGAAACCGTACGGCTGCGGAAATTCGCCATCTACTTTCAAAACTGGGTGGCTATGAACTCGCAACCCCAGGAAGTGCCGCATGGGCATTCACACAGCACGCTGCAGGCGGGTACGAGGCAAATAGTACCGTTGAAATTTCAGATGAAGACGGTGAAAAGCTTGGAGCACTCATGGAGGCGCTCGATGAGCATGACGATGTTCAAGACGTGTACACAAATGCTGCCTAATGGCAGTATTTTTTATTGAGGTACAATGTATATATGAAAATTATTGGTATAGATCCAGGCTATGAACGGCTTGGGATAGCAATTATTGAAAAAGGAACGGGTGAAGAAACGCTTGTGTACAGCGAATGCTTCCAGACTGATGCTGCACTTCCCTATCATGAGCGTTTATACAAAGTAGGTGCGCGTATAGAGGAACTTATTTTAGAATATTCCCCCGAGCAACTGGCTCTCGAGAATGTCTTCTTTAATACAAATCAAAAAACAGCAATGGATGTTGCAGCGGTACGAGGCGTCTTACTATATATCGGTAAATCTCTAAAATTGGAAACATTTGAATACACTCCTCCGCAAATAAAATCCGCTATTGGTGGGAGTGGTCGCGCAGACAAAAAAGCAATCGCTTCGATGATTCACAACCTCATAGATATCGAGCAGAAAATTCGTTTAGATGACGAATATGACGCTATTGCAGTGGCACTGACGCACAGCGCTATCCACAAAAAATAACTAATTGTCCCCTCTTTATTCACTCGTTATACTCATTTTTAAGTATATTGTCCTCTTTCTTTCCACATGTATTCACGACTTATCCACAACTTATTCCCTATTGAAAAACGTTTTATATTTGGTACAAAAGTGACTAAGTATTAGTAGAATATTTTTGTTACACACTATGATGTTGGATGAAGAAAACAACGACTTATCGGAAGCATTTGATGATGCACTCGATGATTCAGAAGAAACTGAAGAAGATAGCGAGGAGGAAATACCTTTAGACAATAGAGAAACTGGTAGCGAAGACGACGAGGATGAAGAAGGTTCTTGGGGAGATGAAGAAGATGATAATGAGGCACCAGAAGTTCCCTTCTCAGACGACGAATCACAGCTCTAGTTAGGTTTAAAATGAACGAATGCCTCAATTAATTGAGGCATTCGTTTTATGCTTTGATTTTCAAAAATCTGTGTTTTCCTATTTTGTACACTCCAGTAGTAGCGACTGCTACTGTATTCGTTATTTTTTTATTTGTTGTCTTGTTTGTTACAGCTCCAGCTTCAACCAAGCGCTTGAAGTCAGCTTTAGACGCTACCATACTCGCTTCAAGCAGAACATCTACAAGAACGTCTCCTTGTTTGATTGAGACGGTTTGTACATTTTCTGGCGCATCTCCTTTCTGAACAGTTGAAATAAATACTTCTTCAGCGGTAACAGCTTCTTTTTCATTGTGAAAGAGGCTGACAATTGCATGTGCAAGCCGCATCTTGGTGTCTCGCACATTCACTGTTTTCGCACTTAAACCTTTTATAATTTCATTAACCTCGGCCATGGGTAGTCGAGTTAAATTTGTGAAATACGTCGGTATAATATCATCATTTATACGCATCACTTTTGCGTACATATCTGCTGGAGACTCGGTAAGATTGATTGTATTGCCCCAACTTGAGCTCATTTTGCGTCCGTCAGTTCCTTCAATTAATGAGCTCATGATTACATCTTGTCGCTCCTGCCCAAACCTCTCTTGCAATGCTCTGCCTGCAAGAAGGTTAAAACGCTGGTCAGTACCGCCAAGTTCTACATCCGCTTTAAGTGCCACACTATCGTAGCCCTGCATAAGTGGGTAAAGCATTTCGCGTAATGAAACTCGTTTTCCTGCATCAAGACGCTTTTTGATATTGTCGCGTGCAATGAAATCAGCGACAGAAAATTGATCAGCATGGTCTCCTATTTCTTCGTAGGTAAGTTTGTGTAACCATTCAGAATTGCGGCGTTTCTCTACCTTATTCATATCAAGTATTGCTCCAGCCTGTTCAAAGTAGGTACTCATATTTTCCTGTACGTCTTTTTTTGTGAGCATCGGTCGCTCGCTCTCTTTGTCGGAAGTATCCCCCACTACACCAGTGCCGTCACCAATGACAAACACGACTTGGTGCCCAAGCTTTTGAAAATCTCGGAGCTTAAGCAGTGGCACTGCTCGCCCTAAATGAAGATTGGGGCTTGTCGGATCGATTCCTAATTTAATACGCAACTGTTTACCAGAAAGGAGTTTCTTTTTTATGAAATCATAATGAATAACTTCTTCTACCCCTCGAGTAAGTAATTCTTCTATCTTAGATTCGTCTGTATTTACAGCCGCGGTGTTAAAAAAGTTAGGAAACATGGTCTAAATACTACACCAAATCATTGTTTCATGGTACCTTTTGTTTTAATGAAGCGAATAGTTCGTAACCTCTTGATAACTTCAATTGCATTGGGGCTTTTTGCAGTGAGTGGTATTTTTTTATGGGTAGCAACTCTTGAAATCCCCACTCTTGACGGATTTGCTACACGGCAAATAACTCAATCAACAAAAATCTATGATCGTACCGGAGAAATTCTTCTTTTTGATTTATATGAGGATGTTCGTCGCACAGTAGTCCCGCTTGAGGACATATCTCGCAATTTAAAGAACGCAACCATCGCTATTGAAGATGCAGAATTTTATAATCACTATGGTATTCGTCCTGGTCGGACACTTAAAGCAGTGTATGACAACATAACAACCGGAGCTCTTCTTGGCGGACAAGGTGGCTCAACAATCACTCAACAGGTAATTAAGAATACTTTGCTTACGAATGAAAAAAAAATATCTCGCAAAGTGAAGGAGTGGATTTTGGCACTAAAAATTGAACGGATTTTAGAGAAAGATGAGATTCTGGAACTTTATTTAAACGAAGTACCGTACGGTGGAAATATTTACGGTGCTGAAGAAGCTTCACAATACTTTTATGCAAAACCTGCTAGCGAACTCACGCTTGCGGAAGCAGCATACCTAGCAGCTCTCCCCCAAGCTCCAAGCCGGTACTCTCCATACGGAAATCGTACTGACCTATTAGAAGAAAGAAAAAATTTAGTCCTTTCACAAATGCTGCAAGGTGGTTTTATCACTCAAGAGGAGTATGACGGTGCATTGATGGAGGTTGTAACTTTTGAACAGTACGGTGATACAAATATTAAAGCTCCACACTTTGTTTTTTATGTGCGAGAGTATCTTGAAGAAAAATACGGTCGAGAAGCTGTATATGAAAGTGGTTTGAAGGTTATAACCACACTTAATTATGATTTGCAGAAAATTGGAGAAGAGGTTGTTGCAGAGTTTGCATATGCGAATGAAGAAAATTTTAATGCTGAAAATGCAGCCCTTGTTGCCATTGAGCCAAAAACGGGACAAATACTTACCATGGTTGGGTCGCGCAACTATTTTGATAAGGACATAGATGGAAAATTTAATATTACAACTGCATATCGTCAACCAGGATCTACATTCAAACCAATTGTGTATGCATCTGCATTCGAGCAAGGATACACACCCGAAACTGTTGTCTTTGATGTTCCCACTCAATTCTCGACAAACTGTGAACCAAATAACTTTAGTAGCGTGGGTGGTTGTTATTCCCCAGTAAATTATGATTCTGTATTCCGCGGCCCAATAACATTCCGTAATGCGCTCGCTCAATCAATAAACATTCCCGCTGTAAAAGCTCTGTATTTGGTTGGGGTAAATACAGCGCTTGAAACAGCTCAAAAACTTGGTATAGAAAGTCTTGCAGAAAATGTTAATTATTATGGACTTCCTTTAGTGCTTGGTGGTGGCGAAGTCTCACCTTTAGAAATAACAAGTGCGTATGGTGTATTTGCAAACGATGGAGTACGGCATCCATACACTGCTATTTTACGTGTTGAAGACTCAGTTGGAACGGTCCTTGAAGAATACGAGGAGAATGAGGGTGAGCAAGTGATTTCAGAACAAACAGCTCGCTCAATTTCGAGTATTCTTACAGATGTTCAAGCACGTACACCAGCGTACGGCGAAAATTCATTTTCGTTTGGTTCTCAACAAGTCGCAATTAAGACTGGTACGACTAATGATTTTAGGGATGTATGGATAATGGGTTATACACCTTCGATTGCAGTAGGGACATGGGGAGGAAATAATGACAACTCTCCTATTGTTAAAAAGGTTGCAGGGTTTGTTCTCGCTCCAATGTGGCGTGCATATATGGATAGAGCCCTATTATTGGTAGAGCCTAAAAATTTTAACCCGCCAACACCAGAAGAAGATGGAGAAACTCTAAAACCAGTACTTCGTGGATTTTGGCAAGACCTAACTGCGTCTACTACCACTTCTAGTGTTCATTCTATACTCCATTGGGTTTCTAAAAACGACCCAAGAGGACCAGGACCTGAAAATCCATCCCAGGACCCTCAGTATGAGTCGTGGGAGTATGCAGTTGATATATGGGCTCAGGAAAACACACCGCAATTAGTGAAAAGTTTAGATTCGATTGTTGGTAACCAGACTATAAGCACACAAGAAAATATAAAAATACTTTCACCAGTAACAGGTGGTGTGTATAAAGAGGGAGAAATTCTTCCAATATTAGTTGGTACAAACAATTCACTCTCTATTACGTCAGTAGATTACTACTTTAACGATGTTTTTATGGGAAGTTCGAATCAAAAACCGTTTACACTAAACATTATCCCAAGCGGTAAGGGTGAACAAACTATTATAGTTATTGGGCAAAGTGACACTACCTCAAGTTATACAACAAAAGTTACTTTTAACATAAACTAATAACTTGTGCTTAGAAGATTGCTGTGAGTGCATTTTTGTCACCTACTTGTTTAGTTACTTTCTTTAAAATATCTTGTTGGTTAAAACGTATCTCACTCTTAATAACTGATGGTGCATTGATATGTGCTGTGTGGTTATGTATTTTTACATCTTTTTTATCTATAATAAAATCTATTGTTTCTTCTACAGCGTTTATAAACGCGTTTTTAATTGTAGCGTTAGGAGCTTGAATGTGTGCATATCTTTCAAGTAGATTGTTTATTATTTTCATACCTATTTATTTATTCATTGGCATAACTAGATATATAAACGAGTTGTCGCTCACACCTTTAATAATTAAAGGTTTTCCAAAACCTGCAAAAGAAAGAGAAACACTATCTGAAGAGACTGACTGGAATACATCTATAAGATACTTATGGTTAAAACTTATATCTAAATCCTCACCTGTTATTGCAGCGTCTAATGAATCAAATATTTCACCAACATCATTGTTTCTTGCACTTATAGTAAATGTCTTTTTTTGAGGATATACATGAAGTGTAATTTGACCGAATTTATTAGAGAATATTTGAGCTTTTTTAAGTGTATTTAAAAGATCTTCTTTTAACACAACTACTTCTGTGGTTGTTTTTTTTGGAAGAATACTTCTATAATCAGGAAAAGAGCCGTCTATAATTCGAGAAGTTATATATAAATCGTCGCTTTTAATTGAATATTGGTTTTCATCAATAAATACTTCAAGGTTTTGGTTTTGTTGTGATTCTAAAATACGAACTAGCTCTGTAGTATTTTTAATAGGCATTATTGTAGTGGGTAGATCTCCTTGTGTTTTGTAAGGTACTTTTTTTTCAGCAAGGCGAAATGAGTCAGTAGCAACAAACACTAAGTTTTCGTCTTCATGGTATATATATACACTAGCGAGCTCTGGTTTAATTAATGAGGTTGAAGCGCTATATAAAACACTTTTTACACCGTTAATAAGACTTTCTTTCGGTATTATATGTTTCTTTTTTGTTTCTGGTTTAGGAATTGTTGGAAAATCATCTAAAGGAACTGTTTTAATTGTTGTTTGTGCACCACCTATTATTAATACTATTGACCCATCAATAAGTTCTAATGATATTTTTGATTGTTGTGGTGATGTTTTAAGAGTTGAGTGTAGTATTTGAGCAGGAATTGCAACAGAGCCTTCTGTTTTTATATCTGCGGAAAATTTTATTTCAATACTAAGTTCTAAATTTGTTGAGCGTGCAATTATATTTTTACCTTTTGCTTCAAATACTACACACTTAAGTACAGGGAGTGTTGCTGAGTTAGATACAACTCTTGATGTGATATCCACAGCCTCTTCAAAGTCTTTTTTTAAACATTCTAATTTCATACGTATTTTTTATTTTCCTCAACGATTATATATTAGGGCTGTGTGTATGTGGACAAATATATAAATAACTAAATTATTAAACGTTTTTTAGATATATACTCTGTGGGTTACTAGGTGAGAAATAAATAATAAGAGTGTTAATAACTACTATCTAAAAACATTTTAAGATTTTTTGTGGACAACCCTTCTATAATTAACATGGTTATCAACACCAAATCCCAACATTTACACACAACTAACTAACACCTAATTGTGTATAAGTGTACGGACATGATTAATTTCCTGATCAAGAACAGAATCTGTTTTAATCTCATTTTTTATCTTCTCACAAGAGTGAATTACAGTAGTGTGATCTCTCCCCCCTATCTTCTCCCCAATACTTGGGTAAGAAATAGCAAAATCTTCACGCAAGATATACATAATCACTTGTCGTGGACGAACAACTTCTTTCTTTCTAGTTTTTTTATAAATATTTTGTTCTTCCACTTCATAATATTCAGATATTTTTTTGACAACCTCAGCAACTGAAATATTTTTATTCGGCTTACTTGTGTGTTTTACAACATTTTGTACCTCTAAAGAGCTTAATTCCTTTCCTTTCAATTGAGTTTTACAAATCAAAGTATTAAGAAGACCTTCTAGCTCCCTAATATTCCCTGGTACTTCTTTAGATATATATTGAAGAACCTCTTCTGGAATATTAAAACTGTGCTGTAGCGCTTTTTCACGTAATATTTCCATCCTCGATTCAATATCAGGATTTGGAATTTCAGCAATCATACCAGCACTAAAACGTCCTTTAAGCCGTTCTTCTAAACCAGGTAAGCTGTTTGGATGTTTGTCTGATGAAAATATAATTTGTTTATTGTTGTCGTACAAGGCGTTAAATAAATGAAACAATTCTTCTTGTGTTCGTTCTCTGTCTGCGATGAATTGTATATCATCCATAATCAACACATCGTATTGCCTATACTTATCCTTAAAGTTATTACCCTTACCAATTTTCACAGCATTTATAAAATCCATAGTGAATCTCTCTGATGTAACATAAAAAACTTTACGGTTAGAGTTTGTTTTTTTTAGATAATTCCCTATTGATTGAATAAGGTGTGTTTTGCCGTGGCCTGTACCACCATAAATAAACAAAGGGTTGTATGTAAGACCTGGGTTTTGTACAACAGCTTGAGCCGCGGCGTGCGCTAATTGGTTAAATGGTCCAACCACAAAAGTGTCGAATGTATATCGAGGATTAAGATTATCTCTCTTATCAATAAACATATCTTGTAATAGTAGTTGGTTCTGATTTGTGTTTTGTGTAAGACGTTGCTCACCTGAAGCGCGTTTAGCAGCATTTTTTGTTACAGTATATTCAATACCTCTGATTGAATCATCAAATCCACGAATAGTTTTTAGAATAAAACTATTATGCTTTTCAAATAACCAATCTTTCACAATCTTATTAGGCACTCCTATATACACAACATTGTTATCATGTTTAATGATTGCTGTATCTTTAAACCACGTACGGAAACTTGCTTCAGAGATATTCATCTCTATATACACAAGTGTATTTTGCCAAAGTTCTTGATCGTTTAACATATATCTTGAAAGCAAGACCATTATATACAAGTTTTCCACAGTCTGGAAATTACGCCAAAATCAAAATATATGTTGATAACCTGAGGATAACTAAAAAACATTTAATAGAATTTTTCACATCTTACTCTATCAAAGACATATATCTCTTTAAAAATCTAAGTAGTAATACTTATAATGACCGAAAGATAGTGAAATCACATAAATAAAAAAATATAAAATGTGGACAATACAAAAATAATCCACACCCTATTGCTTTTCTTGGTTTTATACGTACTATATATTTCTTATGTCTACAAAGCGTACATACCAACCAAAGAAAAAGAAACGGCAGCGAAAGCATGGATTTCTTGCACGAGCAGCAACAGCAGCAGGACGTCGTGTCCTTCTTACGCGACGTCGACGCGGGCGAGCGCAACTGGCTGTTAAAAAGAAGTAGATCACTCTTACTGTATGTTTTCTAAAAAACACCGTGCAACTACCGCCGCGGTGCGTAATGTTGTTGCTTATGGAAAGACTCGCAACACACCCCACTTCTCAGTACGCACACTTACTAATAGCCCCCCACTTACTGCGGTGGTGGTATCAAAAAAAGTTTCTTCAAAAGCGGTGATTCGCAACACACTTAAGCGACGGATATGGGAAGCAATACGTCCACTTACATTTTCAAAAAATACAACCTTTGTCGTATATGCAAAAAAGGGGGTGAAAGATCTTTCTATTTCTGAAATACGCGAAGAGCTACAACGTCTTCTTATCTAATTCATTTACTTGCACTGCAGTGTGCGCTACTATGCTGCAATGATTATAAACATCTTTAACACTTTTATCTTTACACCCTTATATAATGGGTTGGTTTTTCTTATTGATATTGTTCCTTACGCAGATGTTGGAGCTGCTGTCATTATCCTCACTGTCATCGTCAAGATATTTTTATTCCCTCTTGCGCACAAAGTTGCACACATGCAGGTGAAAATGAAAGAGTTGGCTCCAAAACTAGAAGAGCTTAAAGAAAAATACAAAGAAGACAAACAAAAACAAACACTCAAAATAATGGCATTGTACAGAGAACATGATGTACGACCGTTTCTGAGTATTTTAGTGGTGTTTATTCAACTTCCTATTATTCTCGGACTCTATTGGGTGTTCTTTAAAGGAGGGTTACCAGACATACAACTAGATCTTCTCTATTCATTTGTTCCCAACCCTACAGCAATAAATATGAATTTTTTAGGACTTATTGATATGGGTGGCAGAAGTATCATTCTCGCGCTGCTTGCTGGTGGAACACAATTTATACATAGCTACTATGCACTTCCAAAACCTAAACCACGAGGTGAAAACCCTAGTCTTAAGGAAGATCTTGCGCACAGTTTTCATTTACAGATGAAGTACGTGATGCCTATCATTGTTGTGGTCATTTCTTATACTATTTCTGCAGCCATTGCGCTCTATTGGCTAACAAGCAACCTTTTTGCAATCGGGCAAGAACTTATTGTACGACGTAGGTTAGAGCATAATAAAGAAGCGAGTGTAACAAAGGACTATGAATCAGGAAGCAATTAAGAATTTTATAGAGGAACTTTTACATAAAGCTCATGTTGAGTTTGATTCTGTTATTATCGAAGAGAGTAAAGAACAAACAGTATTTCAAATTCAGACGCAAGACAGCGCGAATCTTA
>MDTB01054736.1_pt1 | contig 38876 bp, 29 predicted proteins | sample 811161 | NCBI WGS metagenome assembly MDTB01 (sample SAMN05326650, study PRJNA326480) | marine metagenome | isolation source: seawater | place: Mediterranean Sea | collected 2009 | reverse complement strand
GCCCATGTCAATTTGTTCTTTATGCATTTTTGAAAAAATATTTTTTTCGGCCTCTATATGTTTTTCAACATCTTTATTTAAGACAGTTACATAATCTAGATACACAATCGGCGTTTGTTGCGAAAAAGCAACTGTTAAAAAAAAGAATGATAAATAAGACAATAGTTTTGTTTTCATTTTTGGTGATTTATGATTAATAATCTGTAAATATAACAAACTCGAAAAGCTAAATTTATTTTTTTCTATCTGACTTAAAAAAGATTAAAAAATAGCGGATGTATGCTTGCACCAACATTTGTTTAAGGATTGTTGGAAAATAATTTCTTTAATATCGAAAATACATCCAAAACAAATTCACACAAAAATATCTATATTATTAAAATTTTTGGTTTACTATTAAGAATATGAAACTGTTATAGAAGTATCATAATTTGTTAATAAAGGAATCATAAATCTTCTCCTGTGAGCATTTCAGAAAAGAAGGGTAATATATTGTTATAAAAACGCTCATCAAACATATCATTATGGCCTCCTTCATAAATTTTTAATGAGTTTTTCACTTTTATCTTTGTTAATGCATCAGAGAAATATTGACTGCCTGAAGTCCAGGAATCAGCATCACCTCCGTCTAAAGCAATTGCTCGTAATAAATTTAGGTTTGAAATGTATTGGTCTGCCATATATGAAGGAATATTTGAGGACCACTTTGCCTTAATATTGTCACTAATTATTATTGAATCTCCTTTAAACTCATATGGAAGATCAGAATAAAACGGAGGGTTATTTGGATTGGGTGAAGTAGCAGCTGAGAAAGCATGGAGGGCTTTAACCCACCAACTCCCTTTTATCATCTCGTCCCAAGTATCGATAGACATCGCTTCATTAATTGCATTTTCATCCCAATCACTGGGACTTAATAACAAACAGCAAGAACAATGACCATATACTGATGAAAAAATATCTGGATGCTTCATAGCTATTTTAAGCGCGCCATAGCCTCCCATTGAATGTCCAGCAATACCCCGACTTTCGGATTTAGGAATGGATCTATAATTTGCATCAATATATTTTGGAAGTTCATATGCAATAAAATCTTCCCAATTCCCGGTTGTGTATGAATTGATATAAAAACTTCCCCCAAATCTGTTGGACCCGTCAGGCATAACAATAATCATTGGCTCCACAGCGCCTGACTCAATCAGTTTATTTATTGTAATTACTGCCCCTTGATGGCCCCAATCTGTCTTTCCTGTTGTATTTTTCCATCCAGAATATCCATGTAGCCAATACAATACAGGGTATCTTTTTTTTGAATTTTTTTCATAAGCTGGTGGTAAATAAATGTCTAAACTCAGGTCTGCTGATTCTTCCACTAAATTTTTTTCAATAGAAGCAGCATGAATTGTTAAATGCATTACTCTGCCATCCTGACCATAAACCGTTATAGATGACATTAACTGAACTGTTATGAAACCAATCAAAAATTTTTTATACACCCAATAAAATTAAAAAATAAATGAAAATCTTGTATTAGCTATATTTAAATTAAAATAAAGGCAATTCTTTAACTTCCTATTTAGTGAAAGGAGATTTTATGGTTGTGTTTTATTATTTCAAACTAATCTTGGGGTTGATTCATATAATACCCTTCAAGAGGAATCATAACATGATCATATCCAGTTCCCTCAAACATAATATATGGACCACCTGAATTGAAATCTGAAGTTAGACCTTTAAGAGAACTAGGATCCTTAGGCATCAACATTAAGTGAGGGCCAGACTCAATAAATTTACCTTCTTCCGCATCTTCTTTTTTAAGGACTAGAGGCTTAGTATTATCTTCACCCATATCTCCATGAAGCATATACATCCAACCATCCCTGTCTAGTTCTGGTTTTTTACCAGACACAAATGCGCTAATCCACTTCATTGCTTGAGCATCCATAACCATTGGCATCGCTTCACGTGGATCTTTCCATCCATTTTCAGGATCAGACATACCTCTAGGATTTCCAGCCATAGCAGTCCAGCCATTTGTGCCTTCTCTTAAAACTGTTTTTCCATCAGAATCAATAACTGTGCAGTTAGAAGCTAAATGTGAAGGAGCAGCAGTACTTAAAGCCCATATTTTCCACTCTGAAGATGTATGTAGTAAGTCTGGTTCTTTATTTATTTCTTCTTCCACTAATAGAGGAGGGGTAACAACTTGATTGCAGGCACCGAAGATTAATATCGTAAATAGAATTAATGATTTTTTCATTTGATTAAATTTTAATTGAGATATAAATATACCAAAAAAACCCCCCTCGATTAAAAGGGGGCGTCTTGATAGCCTAAAATTAAATGAAAGGTGCGTGCTGGCAAATTCGCTTCATTAGCAATAGATTAAAATAGTAATTATATTTTGGTGTGAGAGGAAAAATAATAAGGAAAGTGACAAGTAACTAAGTCAAAGATATTGTTCAACTTATACTGGAAAAACCAGGGTTGTCAAAACTAATTCTTGCTATTATCAATGTTCCTCTCACAGCGGGATAGCAGGAACAATTAACGTTCAGTAAAAATTTTTTTAAATTAAGGTGTGACTAGAGCTTTTATAATAATGTATAGCCTAAACCATCGGTATATCCTCTTCATCTAGTTAAGCGAGAAAAATTCGGAGTAGAGATATCGAAGATTTTTTATATTAGCATCTCATTAATCATAAATCAATTAGAATGAAAAAAGCTTTTTTAATATTATCGCTTTTGTTTTTGATCCAGTGCGATAAAACAAAAGAAGATGCAGGACAAAACAAAAATGCCATTGTGATTATCACAACTAAGGTAAAAGAGGGGATGATGTCAGATTTGGTATCATTTATGGACAGTGAAAACGTCCTTCCTGTTACAAGAAAATTTAAGGGTTGTAAAAGTGTTGTTCAATTTGTAAATGAGGAAAATAACATACATGTTTTATTGGAAGAATGGGATTCAGTTGAGTCTCATAAGAAATATGTAAATTATAGAATGAATGAGGATGAAACTGGAGCGGCACAAAAACATATAACCTTTGCAGTTGGTGGAGCAGAGGGATTAACAATTATTGGGAACAATACTAGTTACATATATTATTAATATCCAAATCATCGGGATATCTTATTCATTAAATTTAAAAGACTATGGTTTTTCTTTTCATGTTTTAAATAATCTATATTTTTTTATAAAATAGAGTTTTGTTTTTTTAATAATATATCAGATGCCTTAAAATTTGTGTTTACTGGACTTTTTTTGGTGTATTGTTAAGCTAATCTTGATTTTTAAAAAGAATTTATATTACTGATTAAAAATGGGTAAAAAATTTCTGTAAAACAAAGATTAATTTCTTAAATAGGTGTAGGAATTTAGTACTTCTAAAAACTCTTCCCTAATCTTTTTCTCTTGGTCTGACATCTCAAAGAAAGGAATATTATTTTTTTCGTATGGATCTTCTTTTATGTTATAGAATTTATCACCCACATACATTTTGTAACTTTCATTTCGCACCCATTCTTGAGAAGATACTAGTGGATTCAGGCCACCGTTTCTATTATACCAACTATGAATCCATTTTCTTTTAGGACCCGTCTTTCCAATTAACTCAGGATAAAAACTAATACCATCTAAACCCATAGTCGAATCTAATGGTATGTTGGCTAAATCACAAATAGTTGGAAAAAAATCACTAAAATCAATTAGACTTTCCGATTTAGAATTAGACTTAACAGTACCTTTCCAATTCACAATAAGTGGAACGTGCGTACCATAGTCCGTAGTTTGCCCTTTTCCCCCAATCACTGAAATATTATCCATCATTGAGACTACTGGTTTGTCAGTGCCATTATCTCCTGTAAAAAGAATAATTGTGTTCTGTCTTAAACCTAATTTTTCTATTTTTTTTACAATTCTTCCAATTGAATAATCCATATAATTAACCATATCCTTAAAATATTTAGCGTTCCCCTTGTAAGTCATTGATCCCATATCATTTGGATCCCAATCCTTTGAATTTGGTGTGGGGTCAAAAGGACAATGGGTAAGAATCATAGGATAATAAACTAAAAAGGGTTGCTTTTTTTTCCGGTCCATAAAGTTATTGATATACTCCACAATCATATCAGTAGAATATTTTCCTTCATTTTTTTCGTATAAAACACCATTTTGTTTTAAAACTGGATTAACATATCTTTTATCTCTTCCAATTGAATCTCTACCCGTGTCAGATAATTGCCATAATAAATGTTCATCAAAGCCAAAATGTTTAGGTAAAGTATCTATTTTTCCCAGCTGCCATTTCCCAGCAATCATTGTAGCATAGCCGTTTTTTCTTAAAATTTGACTAAAAGTTTTTTCGTTAGGATCTAAAATCCCAAATTCCTTATAATTTTTTTTATTTGATTTTCCGGTCATTAACTTTACTCTTGAGGGCGTACATAAAGGCTGTGAATGACAATTTTCAAATTGTAATCCAGACTCAGCAAGGATGGATAAATTTGGTGTATCATATGAAGTTCCTCCATAGGAATTGATACATTCAAATCCTAAATCGTCAGCCATTATTAAAATGATATTTGGTGAACGTTTATTATTTTGAGCGATCGAAATAAATGATATTAAACAAAAAACTGCAGATATATATATTTTCATTACTTGAACATTTTTACCTAATTAATTACGTTATTTTTTTAATCCCTCTTTGATTCTATTCTTATATTCTGGACGTTTAATAAATTCATTTATATAAATTTTATAGTCATTATCAAACCACCAAAAATGCGATTTGGGTTGATCAAATACAATTTTTTCAGCGTAGTCTTGTCCAAGAACACTCAAATTTACTGTTTCATTCCATTCTAAATATTCCTTTTTCATACTCTCTAATAAATCTTGATTTAGATTTGCAATATCATTAGATTCTTTCGGGTCATTTTGTAAATCGTATAATTCAAATTTCATCTCACTCAAGCTAGTGACCATTAGTTTAACATTATTATCGATTAATGCCCCTGTATCTTTAAATCTAAAAGGGATTTTAACATTTCTTATCTCAAGATTTGATTTTAAAATTGGTGACAAGCTAATTCCATCAATTGGAGTGATCATATCAGAATTATCTATACCCGTAATTTCTGCTATTGTAGGGAATATATCCATTGTCGATGCTGGATAATTAGTTATTTTACTTTGCTTAATAATTGCAGGCCATTCAATTATTGACGGAACTCTTATTCCACCCTCCCATAAAGTCCCTTTTGAGCCTTTTAGTCCACCAACAGTTTCTGGAAAAATATTCTTTAATCCACCATTATCACTACAAAACCATAGAATCGTATTTTCTGAAATATTCATTTCTCTAAGTTCTTTTCGCAAAATTCCAATATTACGGTCAAAAGCAACTAATTCACCGTAATGGTTTTGACTTTTTTCATCTAATTTTTTAAATTCATTTCTATCTTTATCACTAGCCTGCCAAGGAGCATGCGGTGAACCATCCCAGATAACAGCAAAAAAGGGGGACTTGTTTGTTTTTGTTTTTTTTATAAATTTCAAGGCTTGATTAATAATAATCTTTGAAGAAGATCCTTCTAATTCTACAAAATATCCTTTATTACTCATTAAAGGGTTTGTATCAAAAAAATTGGTTGTAGAAAGCCAATGATCAAATCCAAATTTCTCTGGACTATGACTATCATCTTTTAAAATAGGCACACCAGGTCCTTTCAAACCATTTAAATGCCACTTTCCAAAATGCCCAGTAGAGTATCCCACTTTTTTTAAAGCTTGGGCAATAGTTTTTTCTTGTGATCTAAGTGCAAAACCATGATCAAATACACCAGTCCTATCATTAACTCTTCCTGTTAATATGGAAGCACGTGTGGGAGAACATACAGGTGCTCCGGCATAGAAACGATCAAAACGAATACCATTTCTAGCCATATCATCAAGATTGGGTGTTTTCAATATCGGGTGATTATAATAGCCCATTTGACCCCAACCCTGATCATCTGTCATAATTAGAATTATATTTGGTTTTTGAATCTTTTCTTTTTCCAAAAATGAAAAAATTAACCACCCCGAAAAAATAATTGTTAAAATTGGCATTTCTAAAAAATAAAAATTGGATATAAAATTAAATTTATAAGATATTTAAATAGATTCATATATTGCAAAAAAAAAAACAAAATCAAAGGATGAGATTTATAATTAGAGTAGCTGTTTGTATTTTATTATTGTCGTGTGATTTTAAAAGTTCTGGTCTTAAAGAGGTAAGAAAAACATTACCAAACATCCTAGTATTTCTTGGTGATGATATGTCATGGAATGATTGCGAGCCCTACGGAAGTAAAGTTGTTAAAACCCCTAATATTCAAAAATTAGCAAACGAAGGTCTAAGTTTTGACAATATGTTCACTTCAACGGCAATGTGTGCACCATCACGTCAGCAATTAATGACTGGTTTATATCCCGTCAGAAACGGTGCTTATCCAAATCACTCTGAAGTTTACGATGGGGTTAAAAGTTATGTTCATTATTTTAGAGACATTGGTTACGAGGTTGCATTAATTGGCAAAAAACACTATGGGCCTCATGATTCCTTCCCAATTAATTATCTTGGAGGTCTACAGCACGACACAGGTTTTGGAGGAAGAGACATAGACTTAAGTAAAATTAAGCCGATTGTCAGAGGAGACAAGCCTTTCTTTTTAATCATCGCACAAAACCAACCTCATACACCATGGAATAGAGGAAATCCTGCCAAATACATTGAAAATGACTTGACAATTCCTGAATATATGATAGATACACCAATAACCCGCAAAAAATTAAGTTCCTATTACTCTGAAATAACTTATATGGATAGTCTTTTTGGGAAAACTCTTGAATATATTGAAGAAGCCAATAAAACAAAAAATACAATATCAATTTTTACTAGTGAGCAAGGATTTTCTTTTCCATTTGGAAAATGGACATGTTATGATTTGGGGCTTAAAACAGCATTTATAGCAAAATGGCCAGGCAAAATAAAACCCAATACAAGGAACAAAGCAATTACACAATATGTTGACATAATTCCAACATTACTTGATGCAGTAGGTGAGGATCCTAGTAAAATTAATGTAGGTGTTTCGGATTTGAAAGGAAATACAGGTTTTGATGGTAAAAGTTTTTTTGATTTAATGATGGGAAAAACAGAAAAGCATAGAGATTTTTCTTACGGTGTTCAAACTACACGTGGAATTATAAATGGTTCAGAGTCTTATCCTATAAGATCAATCAGATCAGAAAAATACAAGTATATTCAAAATTTAAGTCACGATGAGCTTTTTTACAATGTATTAACTGCAAAAGATACAACTCGATCAGGATATCTTATTTACGAATCATGGATAAAACATGCAAAAAATGGTGAGGATCTAAATTGGATTAAACATTATAAAAAACGACCCTTTGAGGAATTGTATGATTTGGAAAATGACCCATTCGAAAAAAAAATATTGCGAAACATTCAGAATATATTGATATTAAAAATGATCTTAGAGTCAAGTTGAACCTCTGGATGGAACAGCAAGGTGACCTTGGTATTGAAACAGAATTGAAAGCTATAAATCGACAAAATCGAGACGGAAAAGGAGAGTGGTTCCCTTTTAAGCACAAATCAAACTTGTAAATTTAGGGTTAGATCTAATCGATAATCATTAATCTAGAATTATGTTAAAAATTGAAAAATCACTTTTAATAGTTATAATCTATTTTTTGTTTGTTTCTTGCGAATCAAGAAAAAATGACCTACCAGTAGATCCCCCAAATATTATTCTTATTATGTCAGACGACATGGGTTACTCCGATATATCACCTTATGGGGGAGAAATTGATACACCTAATCTTTTATATTTAGCACAAAATGGTATTAAGTTTACACAATTTTATAACGCTGCTAGATGCTGCCCTACAAGAGCCACGTTATTAACTGGGAATTATCCACATGAAGCTGGAATAGGTCATATGACAAATCCACCTAAAGATGCTAATGGTCACAATTATGGAGTTCCAGAGTACCAAGGTAAATTAAGTTCTAATGTTGTTACTATAGCTGAGGTTCTAAAAAAAGTAGGCTACTCAACATTGATGAGTGGGAAATGGCATTTAAGTTTTTTTGATAAAAATCAGTGGCCACTTCAAAGAGGGTTTGATAAATTTTATGGGTTTATTTCGGGAGCTGGAAATTATTTTAGACCCGAGAAGCCGAGATTCATTTTCGAAAATAACGATAAAGTTGAAATTGATAACGAAGATTTCTACACAACAGATGCCTTTACTGATAAGGCCATTGAATATATTGATGAGGCAAAATTGATGAATCCAGAAAATCCATTTTTTCTATATCTCTCATACAATGCTCCCCACTGGCCCTTGCAAGCCCCTAAGGAAAATATTGATAAGTATAGAGGGAAATATTTAAATGGTTGGGAAAACCTTCGGGTGGAGCGATTCAATAGAATGATTGAAATGGGCCTCGCAGATTCCTCTTGGGAATTAAGCCACGATGATATTGTTCCATGGGATTCATTATCTATTCAAAAAAGAGAAGAAATGGATCTCAGAATGGCAATTTATGCAGGAATGATAGATAGAATGGATCAAAATGTTGGAAGACTTATTGAGGATTTAAAAAGAAAAGAACGGTATGATAATACAATAATTATGTTTTTAAACGATAATGGAGCATGCGCTGAAAACGATATGCTTGGCACTGGACCTAAGGAACAATTGGAAACAAAAATAGGTTATCTGCTTTCATATGGCAAGGCATGGGCAAATGCCTCAAATACCCCTTACAGGTCATACAAACATCGGGTGCACGAAGGAGGTATAGGGACACCTTTTATTGTACATTGGCCAAAAGGGATATCAAAAAATCTTAAAGGCTCAACAATAAATCAATATGGATTTTTACCAGATATTATGGCTACATGTCTAGATTTAGCTCATACCACTCAACCAGAAAAATTTAATGGAAATAAAATTAAGAAGCACTCAGGTAAAAGTTTAATACCAATTTTTTTAGGCTCAACTAAAACAATTCACGATGAACCAATATTCTGGGAGCATGAAGGTAATAAAGCTGTACGTTTTGGTGATTATAAACTAGTCATGGATTGGGAAAAAGATGTTTATGATAACTGGGAACTTTATAATATTACAAAAGACAGAACAGAACAGAATAATTTAATTAATGAGTTACCTGATATTGCAAATGATATGATCACTATGTATAGTGATTGGGCAAATAAAATCAGGGTATTACCATGGGATAAGGTAAATGAAATTAGATCAAATAAATAAGTTTTTTCATGAAAAAACTTATTTATTTGATTTCCTTTTTATTGGTAGTTTTTACTATATCTAATAACATTTATAAATTAAATAAACAAGATATTTTTTTTGCTGATCCTTCAATTTTTTACGAAAATAGAAAATATTATTTGTACGGAACTTCTGCAGGTGGCATTGATAATACTAATATTGGCTTAAAGGTATATTTATCTGATGATTTAAAGAAATGGGAATTCAAGGGTTATGCACTTAAAAATGCAACTCCATGTAGAGATAAAGGGTTTTGGGCACCTCAAATTTTAAAAAAAGACAGTTTATATTATATGTTTTACACCGTAAATGAAAAAATTAGTGTTGCATGTTCCAAAAGCCCACTTGGTCCATTTAAACCTAGAAAGAAAAAGTATATTCAAACTAAGCATAGACAAATTGATCCATTTGTTTTCGCCGATAGTAATAAACATTACTTATATCATGTAAGAAGACTTGATAATGATAACGTAATTTTTGTAGCGGAACTTAAAAATGATTTCAACAACATAAATGACGAAACGCTGACCAAGTGTCTATCCTCAGATTTACCATGGGAGAACGAAGATGATTTTGAATTCAAAAGTGTACAAGGGCCAAGTGTTTTTAAAATTGATAGCACTTATTATATGCTTTACTCTGCAAATAATTTTAAAAGCTCAAATTATGCTGTTGGGTACGCAATAAGTTCAAGCCCTTTAGGACCGTGGATTAAATCAATAAAGAACCCTTTAATAAATTTCAAAACTATAAATGAAAGCGGATCTGGTCATGGAGATATTTTTTATGATAAAATGAAAAATAATTTTAAATATGTATTACATACCCACAATTCTTTTGCTAAGATAAGACCTAGAAAAACTGGAATCCTCGTTTTAATTATTGATAAAAAATTAAAAACAATTAACTTAAAAAGTGAGAGCTTTAAATTTTTGCAAGTCACTAAATAATAATTAGTTTAAAGATTAAAATATAACATGGATCTCAAGCACCCCTATTTGGCAATCTACTTTTTTTTAGTTTTAATATGTTGTAAAGATGAGAATAAATCATTAGAAGCGAAACAGAAATCGAATGTTCCAAACATAATAATCATATACGCTGATGATTTAGGTTACGGAGAACTTGGTTCTTATGGTGCTACAGAATTAAAAACTCCCAATTTAGATAAACTCGCAAATGGTGGCATGCGATTTACCAACGGATATTCTTCTTCTGCTACATGTACACCTAGCAGATATGCACTACTAACAGGAACATACCCATGGAGAAATAAAGGCGCTAAAATACTTCCCGGAACAGCATCCTTGATAATTGACACCTCACAAACTACTATCCCTAAGATGTTGAAAAAAAAAGGTTACCATACAGGAATTATTGGGAAATGGCATCTTGGACTTGGGAATGGTAATGTAGATTGGAATCGCCATATATCACCTGGCCCAAATGAGGTTGGATTCGATTATAGTAACATTTTAGCAGCTACTCAAGATAGAGTCCCAACAGTTTATATTGAAAATGGTTATGTTGTAAACCTAGATCCTAGCGACCCTATTGAGGTGAGTTATGATAAAAATTTTGATGGAGAGCCTACTGGCTTAAATAATCCAGAATTACTTAAAATGAAATGGCACCATGGTCACAATAACAGCATAGTAAATGGAATTCCAAGAATTGGATTTATGCGAGGTGGCGAGTCAGCAAAATGGATAGATGAGGATATGGCTGATTACTTTTTAATTAAAGTTCAAGATTATGTAAAAAAAAATAAAGATGAGCCATTTTTTTTATTCTATTCTTTGCAGCAACCACATGTGCCAAGAACTCCAAATTCACGTTTTGTAGGGTCAACTACATTAGGCCCTCGAGGTGATGTAATAGTTGAAGCTGATTGGATGATAGGTCAACTAATAGAGACCCTAAAATCTGAAAAATTATTATCAAATACGCTTATTATATTTTCAAGTGATAACGGACCAGTTGTTAATGATGGATATAATGATGATTCTGAGGAAAAATTAGGAAATCATAAGCCTGCTGGAGTTTTAAGAGGGGGAAAATATAGTTTATTTGAGGCAGGTACACGTGTTCCATTTTTTACTTATTGGCATGGCAAAATAAAACCTGGTATTTCGGATGCAATGATTTCACAATTAGATATTTTTTCATCGCTAGCTAAATTGGTAGAGAGCTCAGAAAGAACCGATGATAGCGTTGAACTTCTTGATTTGATATTAGGTAAAAATGATATTGGTCGTGAAGAAATGATAATCGAAGCTACTTCTAGAACTGCATACCGTAGAGGGAACTGGGTTATGATTCCACCTTATGATGGCCCGAAAAAAAATGAATTAGTGGATATAGAACTAGGAAACAACAATTATCATCAACTATATAATTTAGTGGAGGATATTAAACAACTAAATAATATTGCGGAAAGCAATCCAAAAAAATTACAGGAGTTAATTAATGCGTATGAAAATATTCGTGGGACAGAAAATAGAGACATTGAACAACTTGAATTAAAATGAGTATTTAACAATTATTATAAAATTTAGATTTGGAAATTTATTTTTCATTTTTAGGTATTGTTTTTTTTAAACGCTTAATAATACCTTCATATTCAATATATCCTGACAAATTATGCCACTCATTTGGATCATTTTCATGATTATATAGTTCATTAGATCCATCCCTATATTGGATATAGCGCCAATTTTCAGATCTAACTGCATGATTTCCTCTTCCATATGTAGATAAAACTGGCCTATCCCAGTCCATTGAAGTGTCTTGAAGAAGATCTAATAAGCTTTCTCCATCTAAATTATTTTTTTTTGAAATCCCTGCAAGATCAATCAGAGTCGGATAGATATCGATAAAACTTACAGGAGTTTCACAAATTTTATTTTTTTCGATTTTACTTGGATAAGATACTATTAATGGAACGTGAGTTGTATCCTCCCAAAGTGCTTGTTTTCGCCAATGTTGCTTTTCACCAAGATGCCAACCATGATCTCCCCACAAAATTACAATTGTATTATTTACGTATTGACTATGCTCTAGTTCATCTAAAAGTTCTCCAATGTATTTATCAACAAAGTTTATTGTGGCAAGATATGCCTGTACACCTTTATGCCATTGGTCATATTTAAGAATCAGTTCGTGGTCTTGAATTCCTTGATTAAGATCTATACCCCAAGTGGCAGAATACCTTTCACGTGCAAATCTTTTCCCAAATTCAGGAAGATCGTTGCGATCGTCTACTTTTGTTTCAGGAAGAATGATTTTATCTAATGGATACTTATCGAAATATTTTTTTGGAACGTACCAAGGTAAATGTGGTTTATAGAATCCACATGCCAAAAAAAATGGTTTTCTGTGTGATTTATTTAATTCGGATTTTGCCCATTCAACTACCTTTACATCTTGTATTTGGTCATCTTCAACAGTTAAAGCCCCCCAATTAAACCAGCCTAAACCTGGAGAAACCTTAGGTAAATTTGAATCTCTTCCACTTTTTCTAGTGTGTCCTTCTGAAACATAATAATAGTCCCAAGAAAGAGAATCATTAGGTCTATTATTTCCGTGAAATATTTTACCACCGCCTTTTGTTACGTAACCATTAGCTCTAAAATGCTGCAACATTGTTATCTCATTTGGAAGGGTTTTTCTAAAATTATCTCGATTACCGTAAACTCCTGTAGTTGAGGGATATAAACCAGTTAAGAGTGCAACTCTAGAAGGATTACATTGAGGTGCAACAGTGTAAGCTTTTCTAAATCCTACACCTTTTTTTATTAATCTATCAATATTTGGAGTTTGAGCTTGGGGATGTCCCCCTAAATATCCCACCCAATCATTCAAATCATCCACGGCTATGAATAAAACATTCGGAGTTTTAACTTCAATTTCTTGAGAATTACAACTAATAAAAATCGTAAAAATGGATATAAATAAATTTAATGTAGACTTATTTTCCATGATTCATCATTTACAGTTGGTATATATTCAGGATTTTGTTCAGTAGGAATAGGAGCGTTAGTGATTTTCCACCAATCTTGTAATTCACTAAATAAACTTTTAACTTTAGATTTGTTAATTTCTGAGAGGTCATTTTTCTCAGCAATATCATTTTTAAGGTTATATAATTCTATCCCTTTATCCTCAAAATAATAATGTAATTTCCAATCCCCTTTTCTTATAACCGAACCAGGCCTAGTTCTAAACAGGGAATCTCTGTTTTCATTACTATTTATATGGTATCCTTGAAGGTATACTGGGAAATGCCAAAATAATGATCTTTCAGCTATTCTATCACCATTTTTCAAAAGTTGTAGTAATGATTTCCCATCAAACTCATCATCAAAGTTATTGTCTCCAATTGCATCAATAATTGTTGGGAAAATATCAAGGTGAGAAATACATGTTTTATTATCAACTCCGCTTTTAATTTTTCTTTTCCAATGAAAGAAAAAAGGAACCCTTATCCCTCCTTCATAGTAGCTTCCTTTTCCGGCTCTTAAAGGTTTTTGCGTGGTAATTTTACCGTAATACCCGCCATTATCAGAAGTGAAAATTATAAAAGTATTTTCAAAAACATTTTTTTCTTTAAGTTTATCAATTAAGTCACCAATATTTCGATCTAAATTATTTATCATGGTCGCATATTCAGAGTTTTTTTGACCTTTATAAGGCAACTTATTCTTATACTTAAACATTAAAGAATCTACTTTATGAATTGGGGTATGAACCGCATAAGGGGTATAATGGAGAAAAAAAGGAGTTTTAATTGAGTCCAAAAAGGATAAGGTATTTTCCATTATAATATCTGTTAAATATTTTCCCTTCTCAGAATCAATATTTTCCATTTTATGCTTCCCATAAGGCGGATAATAACTTCCAGGTGCACCCTTATGGTTACCTGCAATATTAATGTCAAAACCATAGTCGAGAGGATTATTACTCAAATGCCATTTCCCAGAATGACAGGTTGAGTAGCCAAACTCTTTTAACTTTTGGGCAATAACGGTAAATTTTTTATTAAGGGTGGTTGTGTTTTTTATAGGTATTAATTTTCTATGCCTAGATTCTCCTCTATCAGAATTCGACACTGTGTATATCTGGTGTCTTGTTGTCCATTTACCAGTATTTATAGAAGCTCTGCTTGGAGCGCAGTTTGAAGCGGCGGCATATCCTTGAGTAAAGATCATTGCATCTTTTGAAAGCAAATCAATATTAGGTGTATCATAATATTTACTACCCATGAAGCTTACATCATTCCACCCCATGTCGTCAATATTTATAATAACAATATTTGGAAGTTCCTGAACTGATTTTTTTTTCGACCAAGAAAAAATTATTTGAAAAATAATCACAAGCGAAAGAAAACGAACCACTATAATCTAATATTTATTAAAATATAAAAAAACCAGTGTTTTATTAACACTGGTTTTTCAAAATATAATCAGATTTTATCTATATCCATTGTTAGTAGGATCAGTATTCAACAAATTTGGATTTAATTGAATTTCAGTCAGAGGGATTGGCGCTAGATTGTGTCTTTCTTGAACATTAGTTGCGGCCTGAGCGTTATGTTTTTGGAATGTAGTATTTCTGATGTGTTCAACATAAATTCCCCATCGTATTAAATCTGGTCTTCTATGATTCTCACCAAAAAGTTCATGCATTCTCTCTTCATACATTTCCTCTCTAAATTCTTGTTGAGTCATACCGCTCCATGGTTGGTCTGGCTCAAATGCTCTTTCACGAACTTTATTTACATATTGATAAGCATTTGCAGGACCATTAAGTTCATTTTCAGCTTCTGCTGCCATCAGATAAATATCAGCAAGTCTTATCATAACCATGTTTTCAGATTTATTTAGCCTTGGAGAATAGGTTGAACTCAGATTCCACAACTTTTTAGTATAATAAAACTTTAGTGTAATGCCCTCATAGTCATTAGTTATAGTTTCATCATACCTTAAATCTCCTGTATCCCAAGAAGATCTATCGGCTGCTACGGGAAGTGGTGATGCACCTCCATATCCACCAAATTCATGCCCATTAGCGTTTAAAGCTGCTACTAGTTCAGATTTTTGTGCCTTATCTTTAGGTTCATCTCTTAGTCTCGGAACATAGTCATGTCCACTTTGATAGTTATCCTCATTATTTGTTCCTAAGCCTTTTGCAGGTAGACCCGTAAAATCAATCCATAAAATATGTTCTGGTTTTACTTTATCTGTATAACCAGCATTGCTCCAATTATACACTTCACGGAAATTATCCATTAAGGTATGTGGAGAATTATTTATTATGTCAAGGCTGGCAGTCAACATTCCTTGCCAATTTTTTTCAAACATATGAATTTTTGCCTCCAAAGCCCTAGCTGCCCATTTAGACATTCTTCCTGAATCAACTCCACTCCACGAATCAGGCAAGTATTGATAAGCTTTTTGAAGATCTAAAATCATAGCATCTCTTATTGTCTTAACCGAGGTTCTTTCAAGTGATGATAGTTCTTCAGGGGAAAGAATTTCAGTAAAAAATGGGACATCGCCCCATACAACTGTTAGATCATAATAAGCCAAAGCTCTTATGACATATAGTTGTCCCAAGGATTCTTCTGTCGCTTTCTGTGATAAGTTTTCATTCCCTTCAATATTCGAAATGGCATCACTTGTGTTTCTAACAGCCTCATAGAGAGTATTCCAATACCGCTCACCATCTGCTACGCCTTCAGCATAGGTTATATTATGTGCTTCCCTAAATATATTTCTAGTAGAACTAATTTCATCAGCAGCTATCTGCCACCAAGCTTTACGATCCCTGTGTTTAAACCATCCATTATCAGTCAATATTGAATAAGCACCATCAACTGCAATTTGTGCTTCAGAATCACTATTATAAAAGTTCGCAGGAGACAAGCCGCTTTTAAATTCTTCATCTAGGTAATCTTCGCATGCCGATATCATAAATAATATTGACATCACCAATGATATTTTTGTAAAGGTTATTTTAATTTTTTTCATCTTTTATTTTTTATAAGTTCAATCTAAAACCAACTGCAAATGAAGTTGAGTATGGATATGGAGAATCAGATATACCTTGAGCTAATGATCCAGAACCACTATCACTTACTTCAGGATCTCCCCACTGATAACTAGTTAACAAGAGCAGATTGTTCCCATTCACATAAACACTTGCTGAATCAGCAAATGGTAGGTCAAAGTCATAATTAAGCGTAACGTTTTTTAATCTTAAATATGAGCCATCAACAACATTTAAACTACTCATCGGCCTATACCCTCCTGCTGAAGTTCCAGCTCTTGGAATATCTGAAGTCGGATTATCAACTGTCCACCTATCAGCAAGAATTGGTAATATATTAGTTTCAGGACCTCTACCATAGAATTCTTCATAGACTGAAGCGTCCAGTACTTCATTACCCTGCATACCCTGTATAAATACATCCAGAGTCCAGTTTTTATAAGACAAGGTATTTCTAAATCCGTAATAAAAATCTGGTTGCGGACTACCTAGAGGGACAAAGTCTAATTCATTTATATTACCATCTTGATTTAAATCGACGTAATTTGGTGCTCCAATGAAATCTATTCCAGCCCTCTCATCAGCATCAATTTCTGCAGCAGTCTTATATGTCCCTTCGTATATTGCTCCAACAAATGTAGGCATAACTTCACCTTGTATTAATCTTATTGCGGGACCAGCTTGTCTGTGGAGTACTTCTACTCCTTCATCTAAATTTATAAAGGATGCATCTCCAAGACTTATTACCGAATTTCTATTGGCAGATATCTGTAAATTTGAACTCCAAACAAAATCTGGCTTTTCAATATTGACAGAATTAATAGTAAATTCAAATCCTTTATTTTCAACCTCTCCAACATTTTCGAGTCTTGTATCACCAGCAGTTCCCGGTAGTGGCCTTGCTAAAAGTAAGTCTTTTGTTTGTTTGTTATAATAGTCTATTTCAATAGAGTATCTATTGTTCTGGAATCCAATTTCTAAACCGATATCAGTTTGATAAGTTTTTTCCCACTCTAATCCAGTACTTGGCAGGGACGCAAGTACAACGGCTGGTGCTATTGATTGATTAAAAAAGATATTTCTTGAGTTATACTTTGCAAGAGAATTGTAAGGGTCTACACCTTGTTCACCAACAATCCCGTAACTTGCTCTAAGTTTTAGATTACTTATTGCCTCAATATCTTGCATAAAATCCTCTTCCCTTATTTTCCATGCAGCTCCTGCCGATGGAAAAAAAGCGTATTTATTGCCTTGTTCAAATACTGATGAGCCATCTCTCCTACCCACTAAAGTAAGTAAATATTTGTCTTTATAACCATAATTTATTCTCGCTAAAATTGATTCAAATGTTCTTTGAGAAAAATCTGAACCTACAACGTTTCTTGTGGCATCTGAACCCAAGGAAAGATTGTTAAAAGTAACCACATCATTTGCATATCCTGCTGCTGCTGCTTCCAGATCAGTGAAAACATCTTTTTGTGTTGTATAACCAGCGAGTACTTTGAGTGAATGGTCACCAAAATCATTTGTATAAGTCAATGTATTTTCGTTCAAAAATCCTGTGGTTCTTGAAAACCCAATTTCTGCCTCTCCACCCGTTCCTTGTGCAGCTATTCTAGGCTCTAAATTAGATTTGTAGTAATTACCCCTATTAGTTGTTAGATTTGTTCCAACTGAACTCCTTAAAGTAAGATTTGGAATCAAATCATATTCTGCATAGGCATTAGCTAACAAATTTGTTACTAAATTGTGATCAATTAATTCATTAATATCAGCAACTGGATTGTTCTCAAAACTTCCTGAAACAGGATTTAACCCATTGTAAGTTCCATCTTCATTATATACCTGCATGGTTGGTATTAAATTAAAATATACATCATTCCAATTCACTTTATTATTTTCCTGTTTTCTGTCAGTAACTCCTAATCTGACTCCAGTTCGGATTTTATCGCTAACCTTTAGATCAAAATTGGCCCTAATTGAATTTCTTGTCAACCCTGACCCTTCAATTACACCTTCTTGGTCAAATCTATTGTAGGATATAAAATAGTTAGCACTCCCTGTATTACCACTGAGGTTTATGTCTGTATTGTCAATTCTACCCTGTCTTGTAATTAAATTGGACCAAATTGTTGGTGTGATGCTTTGCCAATTAGGCGCATGAACAGCTTCGATAGTTGGATCGTTGAATCCGTATCCGTCAGGACCGGCAACCAAAGTTACCCCTTCATTCCAATATTCAGCCCATGTTTCAATATCTGCCATCTCAGGGTAATTATACACCTGATCAAAAGATGAATAATGATTTATTGACACATCTACTTTTCCTTCTTGGGTAGATAATCCACTTTTGGTATTGATAAGTATAACCCCAGCAGCACCCCGAGTACCATAAATAGCAAGTGAGCTAGCATCTTTTAACACCTCGATTGATTCAATATCATTAGTGTTAAGATTTGATAAATTGAAGTCTGTTCCAACAATAAAACCGTCTATAACAAATAAAGGTTTATTGTTTCCATTAATTGAACTCATCCCTCTAATTCTTATAACAGCTGCGGCTCCAGGTTCTCCACTTGATGAAACCACATTTACACCCGCAGCTCTTCCTTGAAGCATATTATCAACTCTCGCAACTGGTTGATTTTCTAAAGCATCTCCTTTGATTTGAGATATTGAGGACACAAGATCTTTTTTTCGTGTTGTTCCATACCCGGTTATTACAACTTCGTCTAGATTAGCATAGTCAGTAACCATAGATATATTAATATTAATATTATCTCCAACTTCAATTTCCTGACTCTCAAAACCAACAAAAGAAATTTGTAAAATATCACCTGAATTAGCAGAAATAGTATAATTCCCATCAAAATCGGTTGCTGTACCTATCTTAGTGTTTTTGATAAAAACATTTACACCAGGAAGTGGGTTTGTATCTTCATCTGATATAATCCCAGAAATAGTTTTTTCCTGAGCAATAATATGCATGCTAAATATTAAAAAAAATACTAGTGCACACAAGCTTTTAAAAGAGTCAAGGTTTAACCCCTTCTTTGTTAAATCCATCGTGTATAGTTTAAATTTTATTTAATGAATCTTATTGTATTTGCTTTTCTGAAAAAAAAAATTGGATAAGATTATTTGTTTATGTAACAAATTTATAAATATTTTAGCTAAATATCTAGTATAATGTAAGTTATAATATAAATATATTCTAATGAGACAATATTTTCCTTTAATACTCATGATACTGATTTCTTCGATTGTTACAAATTGTAGTAGGAAAAAAGAAATAACCCAAAAGCCAAATGTTATTTTAATTATGGCAGACGACATTGGATTTGAGTGCTTGAGCATTAACGGAAGTAAATCATATAATACTCCTATTCTCGACTCTCTTGCAACTAATGGAATTAACTTTACAAATACAATTTCACAGCCATTATGTACTCCATCTAGAGTAAAGATAATGACTGGGAAATATAATTTTAGAAATTATGAGCACTTTACATATTTAAATTCTAATCAAAAAACTTTTGGGAACTTGTTCAAAGAAAAAGGGTATAAGACAGCCATAGTTGGCAAATGGCAGCTCAACGGATTAAAAGTAAAGTCTATAAATGATAAAATCTCTCAGAACAATCAGCGCCCAAATAAATTTGGTTTTGATGAATATTGTTTGTGGCAACTTACCAAAACAAAAGAACTAGGAGAAAGGTATGCTAATCCCTTGATTGAACAAAATGGATATTTTTTGCCAAGAAATAAAACGGCTTACGGACCAGATATTGTCTCAAACTATGCAATTGATTTTATAAGAAGAAACAGAGACGGTCCCTTTTTTATTTATTATCCAATGCTTTTGGTACATGATCCTTTCGTTCCAACTCCTGACTCACCAGACTGGAAATCCCTAGATACTAGATCTAAAAGAGACAAAAAATACTTTGTAGATATGGTGAGTTATATGGATAAAATTATTGGTAAAATTGCAAAAGAGTTAAAGACTCAGGGTTTAGCAGAAAATACCCTCTTGCTATTTGTTGGTGATAATGGAACTAATATAAATCTAGTTTCTGAAACAATAAATGGTTCAATCAGGGGAGCTAAAGGAAATACTATAACTCACGGCGTAAATGTGCCAATGATAGCAAGTTGGCCACTAAAAATCAAAAATCCTAAAACCTATAAAGGTTTTGTAGATTTTAATGATTTTTATGCAACATTTTTAGAAATCCTAGAAGTGAAAGATGAATGTGACGGAAAAAGTCTTATCAATATATTTTCAAATAAGAAAACTGAGAGACGTGAAATGGTATCAATTTATTATGATCCTCATTCATTTAACCCTTCAACCTCAAAACTAAGGAATGTATTTTCACAAAACCACAGATACAAATTATATCAGAATGGTGATTTTTATGATATTAAAAAAGATATTTTAGAAACAAAACCGTTAATTGAAATTAATCTAACAGATAATGAAAAGATTATAAAAGCTAAATTAGCTTCTGAATTAAAATTATTCCCCCAACTTCCAAAAAAAAATCAAAGAATAAATTAATTAAAAACAGATGCTTCATTAAAAAAAATATCATTCATATATAAAAATGAGATTCTTTTAAATTTATTGGATTAATTCGTTGATTATATTAATTATTTTCCTGTTTATTGGGTGAGGGATTAATTATGACAAAAAACATTCCATTAATATTAGAGATGAAATGGTGATATTTTTTATTTAAGAGACAGATTAATGGGAAGCGTTGATAAACAAGCTAAGGATTTTGAACCACTTGTACATCCTTATAGTGTGGACGCATTATGGATGTATCAAAAAAAAGTAACAAATTTTTATTTTATGGAGTTTGATGATGCTTCTGAGAATATCACTACTTTAGAAAAAGTTTAACAGAAAGAAATTGAAAAAAAAATTCTCACAAGCTATCCTAGATCTAATTACTTATTATTAAAAGTAGACCATTTAGTTTCTGAATTAATTAAAGGTCTAGTTAGTTTAAATAATTATGAATAATGGTGGCATTTTAAATCAAAAGCTAGTTGGTTTTATTCAAAAGGGAGAGCAGTTAAGATTGAAAACAAAATAGATCCTATAATTGTTAAAATTTCTTGTTAAGACTTCATGGCATATGCTTAATGTGCAGCAAAAAATAACAACAGCAGGTTATGCAACCCGAATTAACTAACAAGTTGGTAACAAATAATATATTATAATAGCACCTATTTGTGGTAAACCATTAAAAAATATCCAGATTCATGTCTCGCTCATGAAACATACAATTTATAAAGTAATTAAATCAATAAGTCAGAAATGTTAATTAAAAATAAAATTGCATTGAGTTTTTTCTCAATTCTCATCCCACTAGTCAATATTTCTTGTAAAAGGAATCCGAGCTTAAAAAAGAATTTATCATCTTCTTTGGTATCAATAGAAAAAAAATATTTTGGGACCACCGCGGATGGGAATATTGTTGATGAATTCGTTATTAAAAATAAAAACGGAATGGAAATTAATATAATTACATATGGAGCTATAATAAGATCGTGGACAGCTAAGGATATAAATAATAATTATCAAGACGTTGTTTTAGGATTTAATAATTTAAAGGATTATGAAACTAGTAACCCTTATTTTGGTGCTGTTGTCGGGCGTTATGCTAATAGAATAGCAAATGGTAAATTTTTGTTAAATGGAAAATATTATGATTTAATAACTAATAATGGTAAAAATCATTTGCATGGAGGCTTGAGAGGATTTGATAAGGTAATTTGGGATGCTAAAGAAATAAAAAATGACTCCTCATCCTCCTTGGAGTTAAGTTATTTGAGTGAGGATTTAGAAGAGGGCTATCCAGGAAATCTTAAAGTCAAAGTAACATATACCTTAAATAATAAAGATGAATTAAATATAAATTATAAAGCTGAGACAGATAAAAGTACTATTGTAAATCTAACACAACACTCTTATTTTAATTTGACTGGAGATTTTGAAAAGGATATACTTGATCATGAATTATTAATCAACTCTGACACTTTCCTCCCTGTAGATTCAACATTGATTCCCATAGGTATTTTCAAAGATGTTACAAATACAATTTTTGACTTCAGAATGTCAAAAAAAATTGGATTTGATATTGACACATCAGATGAACAAATTAAACATGGTTTAGGATATGATCATTGTTGGGTGTTAAACAATCAAAACTCAGGAACTAGATTTGCAGCTTCGGTTTATGAACCCTATTCTAAAAGGCAACTTGTCATATACACCGATCAACCTGGAATTCAGTTTTATTCTGGTAATTTTTTAAATGGAACATTAAATACTAAAACTACTGGAAAATATAATTTTAGATCTGGACTGTGTTTGGAAACTCAGCATTTCCCTGATTCTCCAAATCAAGAAGAATTTCCAAATGTTGTTCTAGAACCTGGAGAGACATATTTATCAAATACTATGTATAAATTCACCACAAGATAAATAGATTTATAATACATTTTTTTAAAAATGTTATTTGAAGTTTTTGAGTTTTAGCCCCATTATTAATACGTTCTTTTAAGAAATATGATATTATATCAATTTTTACCATTTGAAATCGAACTCTTCTATAATGTTTAGTAAACTCTTTTTAAATTAAATTAATCTAGGAGGTCATTGTTTTTTAAAGGAGAGAGATGCTCACTTCTCTATCAAATATCATCGAAAAAGCTTCAAGAGAATCTCCCGCTTCCTTCAAAGGAACTTTAACTCACACAATGTCTAAATTTTGTTTATAGCTATAAGCTCCCCAAACATTAATTGCTTTGTTAATTATTATATTCACTTCATTTTCAAACGGAATAGCATGTAAAGTTTAAGAACCCACAGTAATTAAAGTTCTTCCTATTTCCATTGGCAAATATAAAGTCAATTCTGTGGATTCATTTGCTCCCATTCTCCAAACTTTACCTTCTGGAACCATAGTCAAGATATCTCTCACATTTAATTGTGGGCGACTGTATAAAATTTGTTCCCATTGACTTTCCCCTCTATTCCTTAGGAAAGTGTAATATATCTAATGGACTTTTATCAAGGCCTTTTAATTTTTGGGAGTATAAAAATCTTTACGAAAAAATATGATAATAAGTAATATGTAATTTTTCATAATTATTTAGTCTTTCTTTTACTTAAATTTAAAATAATTAGTGAATTTAATAGAAATAATACGCCTGTGATATAAAAAACTCTTTCAGAATTAACTTAGGTGGTTATATGTATCTTAATATTTTACTGAGCTGCAAGCTCCATATTAAGACCAGTCGTATCTGCGAAAATTTGCATTTCAACTATTTTACCGTTTTCCCACTTTAAATCAAAATGAGTTCTATTGGAAAATCTAACCCCAGTCATATTCCCTGTTCCTTCCCAAGTAAACCATTTATTTGTCCACGTCTCTCCACTTTTAAAATAATTTGTGTGAGCGTATCTATCAACTATCTCTATATTATTAAATATTGTATGATGGGATTTAAAAAATTCTTTAATTGTTTTTCCATCCATTTTTGAATTATTAAAGTAAACAATTGCATCATCAGATAATGTTTTATCCCACATCGTATGATTATTTGATTGATAATCAGAGTCAAGCTCTACAGCTACTCCACTCAAATCGTCGACCTGGGATAATAGTCCCGCAGATTTTTGGCAAAATGTTAAAGTTGGGATAGTTAATAAAAATATAAAAAGGGTTTTTTTCATTTTAATTAATTTATGATTAATAATGTTTAAACATAAAAACTTTAAAATATCTCAACACCTTTTTATTGATCTTAATGAAGAGGAAATGTCAGTGATTCAGTTATCGCATATAAGTCCAAACTCTACAAACTTATCTATTAAAAAATCTGCATATCTTAAAAATCCTAAATCCGTAAAATGCACTCCGTCAACTGTACCTTCATTATCATCTCCTAATGCATTTGTACTTTTTAAATATAGAATATTCTTATAACTATTTGAAATCATTTTTTTGTATTCAGTTTTTAGGGCTGTATTCATTTCCTCTATTTCATTATCTATTTTTTTATCCAAAATTGAATAAGTGGGGATAAAGTGTTCAACTAAAATAATTGGGGTATCAGGATTTTTTTCTCTTATTGTGTTTACTAAAGGAATTGTTTTGATGGTTACATTTTTTGCATTAATCATATTTGGCATACATTCAATTACATAGAATAAAGGTTCTGATTCAGATATTAATTTTGCTATTGGCTGTTCCATTCGTCCGTTTCCGCTAAATCCAAAATTTATGCATTCGATATCTAATTTTCTGGATATAATATTGGTATGTGCCATCCCTGGCCGAGATGCACAGCCCCCTTGAGTTATGCTCGTACCATAGAAAATTATTGGTTTTTTGTCATTCTCAGTAGGCTTTTGGATAATACTATTTGAATCAATTCCGACTTCAATATTTTCAATCCCATCGTAAAGGGGTAAAAATATTTTAAATTCACGCATTTTTTTTGTCATATTATCTATTAGGGAGGACTCATTTATAATTCCTAGTGGGCGACCAGTATTGATATATTGCCAGTACCCTTTATTTTTAAAATACAAATCGATGCCTTTAATCCCAGTTTCAGCCATATGATTCATTTTAAAGTCATTGAAAACCTTCCATTTAACATTTATACTTTTTGAATTAGAAATAAAGCGAATAGACATTCCGGCTGAAGATTTCGATAAATCCCATACAGGTTTTCTAACAATGTCTTTATATGAAATAGGTAATCTGTCATAACGATTTTCTTTAAGGGACTCTGGGATCAGCGTACCTTCCAATAAAAAAAACCCCTTCCCATAGTATTTTATGTCTTTTGAAACTTGAAAATCATTTTGACCAAAAAAAATCAATGGGCCTAACAATAAAATAGAAAGTGATATTTTCATTTGATGGTTTTCGAATAATTGGATAAATTGATAATGGATTTATACTCTGAAATTGATGGATAAAACATACAGATGATTTAGTTATTGCATATAGCCGGGGAATATTCCTTTTTTAGTAATATAAGTTCCAACTGAACCAACTAATGCATTTTTTGACGAAAGGTTCATAAAATTACGTATTGAATATGTCGAATTTAATCCTGTACAATGTGCTCCTACAAAATATTTTACTCCAGACTCTTCCATTTTTTTTGCTGTCCATTCTAACTTTTCTTCATTAAGATTTAGTAAGTGAAATCCTCCAATAATTTTATAAATGGGTCTATTTGGTATAATTGTTTTTATATAATCAAGCGTATTTACTAGCCCAGCGTGTCCACAGCCACTTATTAAAACTATCCCATTTTCAGTATCAAAGAATAATGACTGGTCTTCTGGAATAGTATCTTCTACTATGTTTCCCTTTAAATCAATCATTTTTCCTAATTCGCTCCAATTTTTTTCATCATATTTTCTTGGAATTTGACCTGTTGTCCACAAACCAGGCATTACTTGGGATGGGCTTATGTGGGTTTTAAAATTAACCCCCAATAATTCAAGTTTGTTTTTATTATCCAAAATATAATGGTCAATACCCCTAGAGTTAGTTCTTGGATAAAAAATTCCCTTCCCAATATGAACTATCGAAAAGGAGGTTGGGTAGTTTTCTCTTAAAGTTTTTAATCCTCCTGTATGGTCTTTATGGTTGTGACTTAAAAAAACGTTATCAATGTTTTCGAGGTTTATTTTTAATTCTCTTGCATTTTTAAGCACTGTTTTTTCTCTTGAACCAGTATCAAATAAAATTCTTTTCCCATCTGCTTCAATTATTGCCGAAAACCCCCATTCACCAATATAAGTATCAGAGAGCATAGTAGAAAGAATGGTTATTTTAAAATCTTTTATTTTAGGATTTTGTGCAATACAGACGAGTGGGATAAATAGTGCCGATAGAATTAGTTTATTCATTCTGATTAATTTATAGTGGACGGGATACTAATATAAAGAATCTTAAATATATCTTCTTCGTGTGTTCTTACCGATCTTAATGAAGAGGATATACCTGAACTGAAATAAAAACCCTCAAATTTTTATAAGTAAATTCTATTCTGACATAAGTATTTAATATTTGTACATACAAGAATTAACATTAACTTTATAAATACAATTCAATCGTTCATGAATTGGTTTATGGTTATAGCCTTTGGGAATATTTCCCGAGGGCTATTTTATTATTTTTTGGTTATGGTTGATCTAGTTAGAGTTCAGCTGGTCAAATCTGGTTAAATAATTTGACTTTGAAAACTTAACATAGGATTATCTTGTAGATTATATTGCTCTTCAGAGTAAGAAGTTATTAATAAGGATAAGAAAAAGGGTAATAATCTTTTTATTTCCATTTTTGTTTCATTAAATGTCAAGATTGGGTTATGGACTAAAGCCCCATTAATTTTATGTAAGTGAAATTTAGAGGTGGTGATAAGTTAAAACCTCTATCTATGGTTTTAAAAAAATCATCGAATGTTAAATTCCTAAGCTACCACATTGAAAAACTAATTATTGATTTACAGTTTGGACCAATGCTTTGTTATGCAAATTAAGTGAGTGCATATGAGGAAAAACTGAGTAGAGGGATTGCAGAATTTTGTTAAGTGCCTCACGAGAAAAAAAGATTATTCTAAATTTAATCATTAAAAACATCTATGAAAAAAAATAAAGTATCATTTTACTGGGCTTTTAAAGAGTATATAAAGCCAAGAATAATAATCATTTCTTTTGGTCTTTTTTTAATTTTAATAAGGAGTTTGTCAGGTTTAGTTCTTCCATATGCGAGCAAAAATCTAATTGATGAAGTGATTCCATCAAAAGACACTAAAGCACTGACTTATCTCTTAATATTAGTGTGTACATCTCTTTTATTTCAGTCTGTTAGCTCCTTTTCCTTGACTCGTTTGTTGAGTGTTGAAGCTCAACACTTAATATCTATTCTCCGAGCTAACATACAACAAAAACTTCTTAAACTACCTACAAGTTTTTTTGATAATAATAAATCTGGAGCTCTAGTTTCTAGAGTGATGACTGACGTCGAAGGAGTTCGTAATTTAGTAGGAACCGGTTTAGTTCAGCTTATTGGCGGGGGGATAACAGCAATAATTTCTCTAGTTATTCTAATTAAAATAAACTGGAAAATGACTTTACTTGTTCTTTTTCCTGTCCTAGTTTTTGCTCTAATTGCTCTAAAGGCGTTTGGGTATATTCGCCCTATTTTTCGTGCTCGCAGCAAAATAAATGCTGAAGTAACTGGGCGACTCACTGAAACATTAAATGGAATTAGAGTGATAAAAGGTTTTAATGCAGAAGAACAGGAAAAAAAAGTTTTTGAAAAAGGGGTAAAAGATTTATATCAAAACGTTAAAAAGAGTCTTACTGCAACAGCATTTATGACAAGTTCGTCTACCTTTTTATTAGGTCTAGCCTCAGCAGGGATAATGGGAATGGGCGGCTATTTTATAATGAATAATACAATGACATATGGCGAATTTATTTCATTTACACTTTTTCTTGGATTCATGATAGCTCCTATTGTTCAGATGAGTAATATAGGCAGTCAACTAACAGAAGCCTTTGCGGGTTTGGACCGAACCCAGGAATTGATGAGCATTCCTGAAGAAAATAATATTGATATACGATTATTGAAGCTGAATAAAATTGATGGGAATGTATCTTTTAAAAATATTTCCTTTAGCTATGATGACAAAACAAAAGTACTACATGAAATTTGTTTTGAGGCTCCAAAAGGAAGCGTAACTGCTTTGGTTGGTTCATCTGGCTCAGGCAAATCAACAATTGCAGGTCTGGCAGCAGCTTTTTTAAACCCAAGTTCGGGACAAGTATTAATTGATGGGATTGATTTGTCAAAAGTAGATCTAAAAAGCTTTAGAAGTCAGTTGGGGGTTGTCCTACAAGATGACTTTTTATATGAAGGTAGTATTAGAGAAAATATTCTTTTCCCTCGTCCAGAAGCTAACGAAAAAGAACTTTTAGAAGCCGTAAAGGGAGCTTATGTAAATGAATTTACTGATCGATTTGAAAATGGTTTAGATACGTTAATTGGAGAAAGGGGTATCAAACTTTCCGGTGGTCAGCGCCAGCGAATTTCAATTGCACGTGCTTTATTGGCTAAACCCAAAATAGTAATTTTAGATGAAGCCACCTCCAATTTAGATACTCAAAGTGAAGCTTTTATTCAAAAAAGTTTGGCTATTTTAATGAAAGATCGAACAACTTTTGTAATTGCGCACCGCTTGAGTACAATTCGAAAGGCAGATCAAATTCTAGTTATTGAAGATGGTAAAATAATAGAGAGGGGAAAACACGAAGAACTAATAAAAGTGAAACGGCGATATTTTGAATTATACAATTATCAAACAAGAATTTGATAGAAAAGTTATATCGGTTGCCCAACCTAACTCTACAAATAGCAGTTTAAATTTAGTCGTTAATTTCTGCTTTGATGAGTTCCTCTAACTTTTCAATTCGAATAATCGCTTCTTCATAAAACTTTATATTGGCGTATATAATTCTTTTCATATCGAACACATAGTTTTTGAACCGAAAATCATCTAAAGTTGATGAGAGCACTTTTGGATTGAATCGGTAGGGCGCAAAATAAAAATTATATTTTTTCTCTCTTGAAATCTCTGGCATTGATTCTATTGGATAGTTTAATACCACATACTCTGAAAACTCGTAAAATAAATGAACATACATATCGCCCATTCGATCTAAGACCCCATAGGAGTTTTCATAATAATAATTTAGTTCCGAAGATAGATAATCGTTTTTTACATACTCTAATGCTCCGGTCGAAATGAGAGACTTGAAATTTGGATTTTGTCCCCCAAAATCCCATGTTAAGAGCAGACTGTTTATTCCTTCTTGTGATATTATCCCATTTTGGATGTTTTGAGCAAATTGCACCCTTTTATATAAAAAGTCTAAAGTCATTAAAAAGAATGCTTTGTCAGTGTTGAGGTCATTCTGGACCCCTACCAGTGTTTCATTTTTGATTTGTCGTTTGTCTAAATCATTTAGCTTTTCTTGAATATAAAAAGATATTGTTATCGAAAAAATGATAGCAAATACTTCAAAAAGGGTCGGGTTAATTATTTTTTTTTTCATGGCCTTAAAGATGTTCCCAATAGTTTGTAATTATTGATTAGGACAAAATCAGATTTTTTGCTAGATTAAGAATGTCCCTTTTCTTATCAAGATTTTGTTTTAAAGGTAATTGGGCTAAACCAATTAAACGTCTAATTATTTCAATACCACAAAAATTTTTGGCTTTTGCAATATCTATGTTGCTATCATAAATTTTACAGACATATTCAAAAAGTGAAATTTGCCCAGTTGTTATAATAAGATGAGCTGCCATAACTCCCAAGTCAAACTCGCAAGGGCCTAAAAAACTAAATTCTGGATCAATTATATGTAAACGCTTGTCAGAATAAATCCAGCTTCCGGGATAAAAATCTCCATGAAGCAGAGTACATCCTTTATCCAAATAAACTTTCCCCGCATCTGATACTCTTTTATTTAGGACTTTGTTCTCTCGAAATGGCTTAGCTAACTCCTGTAAACCTTTTTGAATATTATCTAGATCTAACGGGTTTCCTGAGAAGGGTAAGACAAATATATGTTGATGATTGAGTTTTCGCAAACCCCTATTTTCAGGATAGCCTGTAGAAATTTTTCTTTGATGTATATGTTTAAGTCCTTCAACTAATTTTTTAATAATATTTTTTGAGATTTCCCCCTTTTCATAGATAAAAGTTAAATCCTCACAAGCTCCCAAATCCTCCATGAGCAAAAGATAAATTTTTGGGGAATATTTTAAAATTTTGGGGAAAAGGAGATTTCCTCCCATTTGACTGTAAAAATTAAATTCTACATTGATACGATTGAGTGGTGCATCTAAGTCAGGGAATTTATAAACAAACGGCCGAGATTGTTTAAGGATAAAGGAGCGTTGGTTTGTTCTTAAGCGCATAACAACGTTCATGTTACCTTCTCCCGCAGTTTCTGTTTTAATTAAAAATTCATTTTTATTTAAAAATTTAAGGTTCTTTTTTAAATAATTATTTAATTCATCTACAGCCGTATTTTGATCAAAGTAAACCATAGTTATTTTATCGATCAATTAAAGTTTTATAATGTTTCCAAAAGTCGTCTTCCATCTTAATTGTATTGATGGCAGTATAGATTTGAATCTCCCGAATATAGTTTTCCGAGGGTGTTTTAAAGAATTCTATTTTACTCCATTCAGAATGAATTAAGGCTTCGATAATCGCTAGATCCCACATAATCCATCTTTTATTTTCTTTATCTTTATTTGTCCACCAACGTTTATATACTCTCCAGCGGTTTTTTAGATAGTTACCAAGAGGATTATCTCCTAACTTTTGAAAAGTTTCTTTTTTTTTAAAAACTAATTTTTTGCTCGTTGTTGCAGTCATAACTCTAAAATCTAGTCCCTTCAAGTTTAATAGATAGTTGGTAGCCCTTGGATCATTATTTGTATTAAATTCATTTTTATCATAACTATTTTTTTTTACGTCATGCCAAAATCCAACATATGAAACTACAACTTTTCTTCTAATTTCAGGGGCTTCTAATAATGCTGAAGCTACGTTTGTACAAGAGCCTAATATAATTAAGTGGAGCTTTTTCCCTTCTGGAAGTATTTTAGCTTGATTAATAATAAATCTGCTAGCTTCAGAAATTTGTGGGCTATTATCATTTTCCAATGGATAAGGACTTCCAACAATAATTGGGGAATCATATTTTGAGATTAAATCTATCAAATCCCTACCTATTTTTAAACTTTCTAGAGCAGTATTTTCTGTTGCATAAGGCGAAGTATGGAATTGAGCAGAAGTTATACCTAATAATTCCAAACTTGGTTCCCCTATAGTTCTAATAATAGCAAATAAATCATCAATTTCATTTGCAGTGTCAGAATCGATAATGACATGAAGTCTTTCTTTCTTTTTTTGCCCAATAGCTAAAAAATAAAAAAAAATAAAAAAAGCAAAAAATATAATTTTCAAAAAACGCATACGATCCATTATATTAAAATCAACAACCTCACGTTTGTTTTATTTTCTTTTATATCAGAGTATGTATTCTCTTTGGGATATCTTCACTAAATTTCAAACAAAGAAATTTATAATCCATTTAAGTGAGTATTACTAAATGTAACAAAAACATTTATATCTTATTAAAAAATATCAATAGATTTATGTTTATGCGACTATTATCAAAACTTCTAATTTTCATTATATGTTTAGTTTCATATGAGGTAACTTCACAAATTCCTTTGCCTGAACATCCAAGGCCAGATTTTAAAAGACCAATGTGGGAAAATTTAAATGGGGTATGGAATTTTAAATTTGATCAAGAAAATCATGGACTAGATAAAAAATGGTACTTATCTGAGAATATAAAATTTGAAAAAAAAAATCATTGTCCCTTTTCCTTGGGGGTCTAAATTATCTAAGGTTGAAGATGAAGCAAATATTGGGTGGTATTCACGAAAGATTAATGTTTCTTTAGACTGGAAAAATAAAATGACATATATCACCATAGGAGCTTCAGATTGGGAAACAACTATTTGGCTTGATGGTAAGCTCATTGGAAAACATCAAGGGGGATATGTACCTTTTTCTTTTGATTTAACCCCACATATAAAATATGGTTTGGATCAAGTATTAACAATAAGGGTTGATGATGATGCTGGGGATCCAAAAAAGTTTAAAAGAGGGTATGCACTTTATGGGAAGCAGGGCTATGGAAACGCCAGGGGAATTTGGCAAACTGTTTATTTGGAAGCAAGAGGTGAAAATCATATTGATGCGATACATTTTACCCCAGACATAGACAACAAAAAAATAAATGTAACTGCTTATTTGAAAAATAATGCTGAAGAAGAAATACAATTATCAATAAAAATTAAAACAGAAACAGGATATATCAATCACAAAGTAAACATTAAGCCCGGACAAATTAGGAGAAACTTTGATATAGAAATCTCAGAAATGAAGTTGTGGAGTATTGAAGATCCCTATTTATATGATGTAGAGGTCACACTGGAGGATGATATAGTTCAATCTTATTTTGGAATGAGAAAAATTTCTACAGAAATATTACCAGGAACAGACTATCCTTATGTTGCACTAAACAACAAACCTATTTATCTCCAGATAGCACTCGATCAATCTTATCATCCAGATGGATATTATACATTTCCAAATGACGATTTCATCAAAGATGAAATTTTAAGGAGTAAGTCCATTGGGTTAAATGGTATCCGGGTTCATATAAAAACTGAAATTCCAAGAAAATTATATTGGGCAGACAAATTAGGCCTTTTGGTGGTTGAGGATTTACCAAATTCTTGGGGAGAGCCAGATAAATTTATGAGAGCAGAGTCTGAATATACTCTCAGGGAAATGATAAAAAGAGATTACAATCACCCCTCAATTTTCTCATGGGTTATATTTAACGAACAATGGGGTCTTTACACTAAAAATGATCCTGAGGACAATAAACAAAAAGATGGTGAGATACTACCTGAAACCTATAACTGGATAACTTCAATGTATTATTTAGCAAAATCGCTTGATCAATCAAGACTTATTGAAGATAACTCTCTCTGTTGTGGTGGACTCCACACGGCAACGGATTTAAATTCCTGGCATCAATACTTAGCAGGCCATGAATGGGAAAATTATTTAGAAGAACAGACTCATAAAAATTTTAAAGGAGGAACCCATCTTTACTATAATGGGTTCAAACAAGAAAATCAGCCATTTCTTAATTCAGAGTCTGGTAATGTATGGGGCTATGAAGGAAGTACAGGAGATATCGATTGGAGTTATGATTATCATAGAATGATGAATAGTTTTAGAAAATTTCCAGAGATTGCTGGATGGCTATATACTGAACATCATGATGTAATAAATGAATGGAATGGATATTGGAAATTTGATAGATCAGAAAAATTTACTGGCATACCTGAAATTTTTGAAGGGATGACATTAAATGATTTCCACTCATCAATCTATTTGTCAACGGGAGGTGAGATTTGTCAAACAGTTCAAAGTGGTGAGAAATTAGAAGTTCCATTATTTATATCTTCAATGACCTCTAAAAATTTAGGGAATGAACTTACAGTTGAATATGAGTTAAGCCATATAAATGGATTAGCTGAGGAATCTCTTCTCAAATCAAGCCAATTCAATATCGAATATGAACCTTGGACTCAAAGAGCCCTCTCTCCGTTATATTTAAGAATGGCAAATTGTAGTGGCCTTTCAAAATTAACATTTACCGTAAGAACAAGTGGAGGGAAAGTTTTACATAGGAATTTCATGCATTTCGAGGTTCTCTCAGATTCAAAGAAAAAATTTCAGGGTAAAGAAGTAATATCTATGGCCGCAAAATCATTTTCTAATTCTAATTGGTCAACAAAATCGTGGGAGGTTTTTGATGGTAAAAAAGTAAATGGAACTGGGAGTGGATTTTTTGAATATGAAATTGAAATTCCAGAAAAAATTAAAAAGCAAAATTATAATAAGGTATATTTTATTATAGAGGTATCAGCTAAAGAGCTTTTTGAGAAAGATAAAGATATTACTGGTTATGTAGATCCAGGGCTTGATTTTATGAAGGGATCAAAAATAAGCCCAAGTAAAAACCCAAATTCATATCCTATGACAGACACCAAATTATTTCAATCTGAAATTGAAATTTTGGTAAATGGTAAATTTAAAAGTGAAACAACATTAATTGATGATCCAGCGGATCATAGAGGTATTCTTTCGTGGCACCACCAAATAAGATCGGAAAAATCACGTTCTTCAAAATTAAACGAAGCAGGTTCTTACGGCTATCTTCTAAAAATCCCTATATCTAAAGAGGAAATAGAAGATTCAAAAATAAATGGGAAAATCTCAATAAAGCTTAAAACTAAGGGCAAAGGTGGAATTGCTATCTATGGGAAATCATTTGGAAGATTTCCTGTAGATCCTAGTTTGGTTTTGACCAAATAGATATAATTTAATTTTTTTAAACTTATGATTAGAATTCAAAAAATAAAACTTGTGGTTTTGATTATTATGATGAGCTTAAAAGAAGTTAGTGCACAAAGTGTGAAGGATTATCCATTTTTCCCAGTTCCTTTTACAAAAGTTTCTATTAATGATGAATTTTGGGGGCCGAGAATACTAACCAATAGGCAAGTTACAATTCCCGATACCTTTGAGAAAAGCGAAGAAACAGGAAGGATTAAAAACTTTGCTATTGCTGGTGGTTTGGAGGAAGGAGAACACGAAGGAATTTTCTTTAATGATTCTGATGTATTTAAGATAATTGAAGGAGCAAGTTATTCTTTAAATGTTAATCCTGACCCAAAATTGAAAGAATATGTAGACGGGGTAATTGCAAAGATTGCTGCAGCTCAAGAAGAGGATGGATATCTATATACCCAGAGAACAATTAATCCTTCGAAAGTAAAAGAGGGCGCTGGTGTAAAGCGTTGGGACCACATGATTCACAATCACGAGCTATATAATGTTGGGCACATGTATGAAGCAGCAGTAGCATATTATCTTGCTACTGGAGAGAAAAACTTACTAGATGTAGCAATCAAAAATGTTAACCTAATTGATAGTGTATTTGGTCCAAATAAAAATTTGGGAGTACCCGGTCATGAGGAAATTGAAATAGGATTGGTAAAACTATTTCGTTTAACAGGAGATAATAAATATTTAGACCTAGCTAAATTTTTTATAGATCAAAGAGGAAATTCCAATGGTCACGAGCTTTATGGGAAATATAGCCAGGACCATAAACCCTTTGTCGAACAACGAAAGGCAGTGGGACATTCTGTTAGAGCTGGGTATTTATATGCTGGAGTTACTGATGTTGCAGCAATAACGGGATCAAATGAATATAACCATAGTCTTTTTTCAATATGGAGCGATATTGTTGAACATAAAACATACCTTACTGGTGGAATCGGATCTGAGCCGCATATTGAAGGATTTGGTCCAGATTACCAGCTTCCCAATGCAATTGCATATACCGAGACCTGCGCTGCTATTTCGATGATGTTATGGAATCATAGATTATTTCTGCTAACAGGCGAAGTTAAATATATGGATGTTTTTGAACGCACTTTATATAACGGATTTCTGCCAGGTATTTCTTTGAAAGGTGATACTTATTTCTACCCTAACCCATTGGAATCCAGTGGAATATATGAATTTAATCATGGAATGATTAAACGTTCACCATGGTTTGATGTTTCCTGCTGTCCGGTAAACATCGTAAGGATATTACCATCTCTTTCTGGATATATATATTCAATTAAAGATCAGGATATTTTTATAAATCTTTTTATTGGGAATACTGCAGAATTAGACCTGAAGGGAAAAAAAATAAAATTAAATTTATCAACAAAATATCCTTGGGATGGGAAAGTTAGATTCTCTGTAGAGGAGGCAGATAATGATTTACTGGCTGGATTAAAAATAAGAATACCAGGGTGGGTTAGGAATGAAGTATTACCAAGTGATTTATATAGTTATTTAAATAAAAAAGATTTTAATATACGTTTATTGATTAATGGGGAAAATCAAAAATTGAATACGGAAAATGGATATATTATTTTAGACAAAAATTATTGGAAATCAGGTGATATTATTGAAGTGTCTTTCGAAATGGAAGTTAGAAAAGTGATTTCAAATGAAAAAGTTATTGCTAATAAAGACAAGATTGCTTTTGAAAGGGGTCCATTAGTTTATTGCGCAGAGCAAGTAGATAACCCAAATGGAGTACTTGACTTAAAGTTAGATGCAGATAGTAAATTTAAATATCATTACGATAAAAAATTACTTGGAGGAATGGGTAAAATTATTGGTAAGGCAACTGATGTGAAAAACAGATCAGTTGATTTTATGGCTATACCATATTATGGTTGGGCTCACAGGGATGATGGAGAAATGTCAGTCTGGTTAAATTCTAAATAATTTAAAATGTTTAAAAACATCAAATAGTAATTATTTTTTGGTGACAATCCAAATATTTATTTGTGAACATGAAATATCAATAATATAATTGATAATTTTATGATAGTTTTCATTTGTGATAATTTTAATAATTAACTATCCGGAAGCCAATACGGTTTATTGTAAATGGAGTTTTTAAATGACTGACCTTGAACAAATAAATGTTACAGCATATTTGTAGTTTTTAATAGTGAAGAAGACAAGTCTGAATATTTAATTATTTATTTCGTCCTCTCAAATATATCAAATAGAGTGATTTTTTCTAACTACGGATTGGGTAATAATTGCAATTCCTTTTCTATTCGATGATTTGCCAGATTGTTTCAATGTAATAATTAGTCTTGAATGTAGAATATATTGATATATGTGGGATTTTTGTTTTTTTCATCTCAATGCTACTGAATTGGCTGATTAAACCATTTGTAGTTAAAGAGGGTTAAAAATAGTATCATACTCTTAGCGATTCCATTTAGGATCTATTTAAATCACCTCAGCATTCACCTTTTCAGTCAGATTTAAATATCTGGACGAATTTTATCCACTACTCCAGGAAATATAAGCTAATCAATAATTACTATATCCTTATACATTACTTCGTGTGGTATTCCGGCATGAGTTTGTAAGCATATTTGTCCTTTAGAAAATGAATTATTTTTTTCAAAATATCTTGCAGTTTCGATACCATTAATTTTAATAGATATATTTCCCCCTTTTGCGATAATTATAATATCATTCCAGTCATTTGGATTTATAATATTTTCAATTTTTGCCCTGTTAGGAATATCATAATATACAATAGGATAAATTTCTGGGTTTGGATATAAAGTTTTATCGGGTCTATTTTCGTCACACAAACTACCCCAAAGCGGATAAAGTGTTGGAGAGGTAATCTCAGCTTTCAAATTAATTCCTAATTCTTCATGACTTTGATTGTAAAGATATTTTGAAATTGTGGTTGTTTTTTCATACCCTATATCAGCTTGATAACCCATAACTTCATTGGATTTAGGGACTCTTTTGGCCCTAAAACATATTCCCCCATTTACACTCAAGTCATTTGTTTTAAATTTTGCACTTATCCTCAATTCAAAATCTTCAAATTCATTTACTGTACAAAGAAAATAATTTTTATCGATCGGAGTATTTTGGCTTCCTCCAACAATAACATTGTCTTCAATTCTAAAAATTTTATTTGAACCTTCCCATCCTTTGAAAGTTTTTCCGTCAAATAATTGGTATTTTGAGGTTTTTGTAACGCAAGAAGTAAATAATAAAATTGTCAATAGTGTTCTCATTTTAGCAGCAATCAAGTGTATGTAGTAGGATAGCTATTGTAACTATTAAATTGGTTTTGAAATTATCAATTAATAACTAAAATAGTAAAAAAACTTAGGAGTATAAACTTGATGCTATGATGGTTTACAATAGATTAATTAAATACAACTATAATATATCTACTCCTTAATTTTTCTTACTCTCCCTAATAAAGAGGATATAAAAAATCCCCTTAGATTAAAAGTGGGTGACCACATTACTAATTTAATTATTTTCTTTTCTAATATTTTTGTCTTCAATTCCATCCAACATTAAATTAGAAAAATAAGGTCCTCTTTCTGTCATTGTGACAAACATAATATGATCGAATTCACCATATTCAAAACCTCTTAGTTTACTTCCGCCCCCCATAGTTGCTAAAACAAAATAATCATTCTTATTTCTTTCATATAATTTATAATTATGATGATGTCCAGTAAAAACACTGTGCTCTCTACCTTTAAGAAGATTTTCAACTTTTAACCAATTCTTTCCACTTTCCCTAAGCCAAAGAGGTTGGTGCATAAATATCATTGTCCAATCAACATTTGGATTTTTTCTGAGAATTTTTTCTACAAATTTAACTTGTTCCTCTCCTAAGTCAGGATCTTTTAAAGCTGTATGACCGTGCTCAGAATTCAAGCATATAAAAAGTATATTCTTATATAGAAAATGGTAGTAGTCTGAACCAAACCTTTTAAACCATTCATTCTCCATTACGTCATTTGTGTAATCGTGGTTTCCTGCAACATAAAAAAAAGGCATTTCAAGTTTTTTTATGAATGAATTAAATTCCTCCCATTCAGCATTAATTGTATCAAAATCTCTGGTATAACCATTAATCAAGTCTCCAACACTAACAACGAAAGCTGGCTGCATTAAGTTAATTTTTTCTATCCCTTTTTGCCAAATACCTTTTCTTTCACCTCCTGTTCTATCAGTAACGACCACAAAAGTGAATTTGTTTTTATGATCATTCACCCTTTCGTAAGTCCATGGCTTTTT
>MDTB01197662.1_pt1 | contig 38883 bp, 37 predicted proteins | sample 811161 | NCBI WGS metagenome assembly MDTB01 (sample SAMN05326650, study PRJNA326480) | marine metagenome | isolation source: seawater | place: Mediterranean Sea | collected 2009 | reverse complement strand
AATCATAAAAAATGTAGGCTATAGCTGGCATTTTTCTTTTCATTACAAATACTCCTAATATCGCTATGCAACTTTTTTCATTTACCGCAAATCATACAATATTCTTGACTGTCCTGCTTATCATTTTAATGTCAATAACTTTTAAAGCAACCTATCTTATTTTTGGATTAGTTACACCCTTATTTACCTTTGAGTTTAGAAATCAAGAAACACCCATTGTCAATGAAATTGCAAACCAAAAATACTTTTCACGAACAAGACTAGATGATATAATTTAAGTAAATAAATTTAATTTAACAAGACATTCGAAAGCTAAACTTAAAATGAGTGAAAAATTAAAAGTTGTAATAACTGCTGGTGCCTCCGGTATTGGTTTAGAAACCGCATTAGCTTTTAGCAAAAGTGGAGCAGAAGTAGTAATTTGCGATATCAATGAAGAGGCTCTTGACGCCGCAAAACTGGATAATCCAGAGTTTAAGTGTAAGCACTGCGATGTATCAGATCCAATCACAACAGAAAAGTTTATTGATAATGCAGCAAACCAATTAGGAGGCATAGATACACTTGTAAATAACGCAGGAATCGGAGGACCAACTGCACCAATTGAAAATATAACACCGGAGGAATGGTCAAAATGCCTAGATGTTTGCCTAAGTAGTCAGTTTAATTGTATTAGATCTTCAGTGCGTTATTTAAAAGAAAGCAACAACGCGTCAATTATAAACCTCTCATCCGCAGCAGGACGAATGGGGTTTGCTATGCGATCACCATATGCAGCAGCTAAATGGGGAGTCATTGGTCTAACAAAATCACTAGCAATTGAATTAGGAAGCTATGATATCCGTGTAAATGCTATTCTCCCGGGCATTGTAGCTGGAGCACGACAAGAGGCCGTCCTAAAGAATAAAGCCAGAATCAAAAACACTAGCTACGAACAAGTTGAGGCTGAGGCACTGTCTTATTCATCAATAAAAAAATATGTATCTGCAACTGATATTGCAAACCAAATTATATTTCTTGCCAGTAAGAAGGGACAAATGATTTCTGGTCAAGCAATCTCCGTCTGCGGGGACCTAAAAATGTTAGCGTAAGGAAAACCGTCTAATCAAACTGAGGGGGCAAAAATGTCAAAAAAAGTAATAATTAGTTGTGCGGTTACAGGAGCAATCCATACACCAACAATGTCAGAATTTCTACCCATTACCCCAACTCAAATAACTAATGCCGCCATCGGCGCGGCAAAGGCTGGCGCCTCAATAATACATATTCATGCTCGAGACCCTGTAACTGGACGACCAGACCAATCCCCAGAAGCCTTTGAAAAATTTTTGCCACAAATTTGGCAAAACACGGATGCAATTCTTAATATTACTACTGGTGGAAGCCCATTTATGAAAGTTGAAGAGCGTGTTCTTCCTGCGCTCAAATTTAAGCCCGAATTAGCATCGTTAAATATGGGTTCTATGAACTTTGGATTGTTTCCTCTATTAAAAAAGTATAAGTCTTTCAAACACAGTTGGGAAAAAGCACATCTCGAGAACAGCACCGATCTAGTTTTCAAAAACACGTTCAAAGATATAGAATTTGTTTTAAATAGTTGCTCAGATAATGGAACTAAATTTGAATTTGAATGCTACGATACGGCCCATCTTTATAACCTGGCTCATTTTGTCGATCAAAAATTAATTAAACCGCCTTTTTTTATCCAAACTGTCTTTGGTCTTCTAGGCGGAATTGGGACACACACTGATGATGTTGCTCACATGAAAAGAACAGCTGATAGACTCTTTGGTAATCAATATGAATGGTCCGTGCTAGGTGCCGGTGCAAACCAGATGAGAGTTGGTGCGCTTTCACTGGCCTCAGGGGGACATGTTAGAGTTGGACTAGAAGATAGTATCTGGGCTGGTAAAGGAGTTCATGCAAAAGAAAATTCAGAGCAGGTTAAAAAAATCAGAGAAGTAATTGAAGGGGTCGGTCTAGAGGTAGCTTCACCAGAAGAAACACGAAAAATACTTGTCCTTAAAGGTAAATCCAACACCGAATTTGATAGGGTGTTGTAAATTCTACAAAACCCCATTAATAAAAGATATTAATTCAAGAATGAGGATTAAAAATGACTTTATTTTCTCCGAGCTCAACCTGGACAACAGAAGAGCATCACCTATTCAGTGAAAGTGTACAGAAATTCTATGAACAAGAAATGGTTCCTTACGTCGAAAAATGGAATGAGAACGGAATTGTTGATAGAGAGTTTTGGTTGAAAGCTGGCGATGCCGGAATAATGGGAGGATCTGTGGCAGAAGAATTTGGTGGATCTAGCGGTGATATAGGCTTTGATTCAGTTGCTCTATATGAGCAAGCAAGAGCAGGTGATGGTAGTTGGGGTTATGGAATTCAATCTATCGTTATCCATTATATTTCGGCTTATGGAAGTCATCAACAAAAAACTGAATGGTTGCCAAAACTAGTTTCAGGAGAAAAAGTTGGGGCATTGGCGATGACCGAACCAGGCGCCGGTTCTGATGTTCAGTCAATAACAACCAGCGCCCAAAGGGACGGAAATCAATATACTATAAATGGCTCAAAAATTTTTATTACGAACGGCCAATCCGCTGACCTTGTAATTGTCACTAGTAAAACGGATAAAAATGAAGGAGCAAAAGGGGTTTCATTAATTATGGTAGATACTTCCAATGCCGAAGGATTTAGAAGAGGTAAAAACCTTAAAAAATTAGGTCTCAAAGGAAATGATACTTCGGAACTATTTTTTGAAAATGTTAAAGTCCCCTTAACTAATTTAATCGGTGATGAAGAAGGACAAGGGTTTTATCAATTGATGAAACAATTACCCTGGGAACGCCTGCTAATTGGAATAACAGCGCTTGGTGCAATTGATTATGCTCTAGATGAGACTGTAAAATATGTTCAGCAGAGAAATGCTTTTGGTAAACGTATTATGGATTTTCAAAACACCCGTTTCAAGCTCGCTGAGGTGAAGACAAAAGCTGAAATCCTGAGAGCCTTTATAAATGATTGTATTGCGCGTCTGAAAGAGAATCAGCTTGATGCAGCCACGGCGTCAATGGCAAAATGGTGGGGAAGTCAGACTCAAAACGAAGTAATGGATGAATGCCTTCAGCTTCACGGTGGCTACGGTTTTATGATGGAATATCCAATAGCTAAAATGTATGCGGATGCGCGGGTTCAATCAATTTACGGTGGAACAAACGAAATTATGAAAGAGTTAATTGCGCGGTCAATTGATAAATAAAATAGCGAAATTCGAACTATGACAATCTCAAAATTGACCCGTGAAGAGCGGGCGATTAAAACTGGAGAAACCATGGTCCGCGATGACTTCGCTTTTCGAAAACTCGGCGCAACCCTAGAAAATATTGATGTTGGATCAGCAAAAGTACGTCTTGAAATTCACGAAGATCATACCAATGGTCATGGCTTTTGTCATGGAGGCGTTATATTTACATTGGCAGACGCAACTTTCGGTTTTGCATGTAATAGTTACAATGTAAAGGCAGTGGCCCAAAACTGTACTATCACCTACATAAGTCCTGTGAGAGAAAAAGATATCCTCACTGCAAAAGCAAAAGAGATAAAAAAGTTCGGAAGATCTGCAATATACGACGTCACGATCATAAATCAAAATAACGATTTGGTTGCAATCTTTAGGGGACATTCGAGGGATGTTGGAGATAGCCTCTTTAAGGAACCCTTGATATAATGTTTATATGATACTAATTCCTCTTCCAAGTTAAATCAGTGATAGTACAGAAAACATAATGAAACAAACTTCTGAGTTAAATTTTGCAATTTATATAGATGCCGACGCGTGTCCAGTTAAAACTGAAACAATCAATATTGGTATAAGATATAAAAAAAAAATTTATTTAGTATCCAATGGGGGTATAAGACCATATCCCAATCCTTTAGTTAAAACCGTTGTTGTTAGCTCAGGTCCCAACGAAGCTGACAATTGGATAGTAGATAGTATAAAAAAAAATGATATTGTAATAACCTCGGACATACCGCTTTCAGATCGCTCTGTAAAAAAAGGGGCATATGTCATCTCCCATAATGGCGAAGCGATTAATAGAAGTAATATAGGGCTGAAAGTTGCCTCAAGAAACCTGATGTCCGGAATAAGGTCTGCTAATCCTTTCTATCCGGGAAGTGAAAAAGCGTTTGGAAAAATGGATCGGATAAAATATATGAATACTCTAGAAAAAATCATTCAAACTATCAAAAAATCCTTGTGATATTTATCATGAAGCGCCGCGGCATGCATCATTGCCGTTGGATTAGCCTGAACTGCTGCTTGACTTAAAAGTCCAAGAACTGCCTGCTCTTTAGATAATCCAAGCGCGGTTAAATCTGAAACTGCAACTGCAAAAACCTCTACTATTAATTCTGATGGTGACCGAGTAACTTGCATTTGGACCTCCTCTATTGTGCGCATAAAGCACTGCAATTAAGAGACCAATTTGAAAAAAAAAATGTAAAAAGACCCAAAAATTAAAAAAAGGTTTAAATATCTATTTTTTTTCAATAAAGTCAGAATGGTTATTAAATAAACTTAATGATATTTTCCAGTATTCTTCATTAATTTTTCCAAAAAATAGAGTGTAAAAAGGTAAAATTGGAAAACGTTCTTTTACAAGCATCTCTATTCCTGTCAGCTGCTATTATTGCGGTGCCACTCTCTCAACGGTTGGGCTTAGGTTCGGTACTTGGCTACTTATTAGCGGGTGTTCTATTAAGTCCTTTACTTCATTTAATTGGCTCTAATATGGAACAAATTCAGCATTATGCAGAATTTGGAATCGTAATAATGCTATTTTTGATTGGGCTAGAAATGCGCCCAGAACGGATCTGGGAAATCCGTGAGTCCTTGGTTGGTTTGGGTGGCTTGCAAATCTTCATTACGACTTCAATAATAGCATTTGTTGCGATTCAAATTGGTCTGCCTTGGCAAACTTCTATGGCAGTAGCACTAATCCTAAGTTTATCTTCCACGGCAATCGTATTACAAACAATCACAGAGAAAAAAATGCAGCATTCAGAAACTGGCACGAGTGCTATAGCTATTTTACTTATGCAAGATATAGCAGTTATTCCAATGCTTGCGGTTCTTCCATTACTTGCTTTACCAGAATTGCAAGTTGATGCATTGCTTTCTTCAGTATTGACTGGGAGAGAAATAATTGAACAAGAAACCAGTTCGACCATCATTGCGCAATTACCAGGATGGGTCACGGCGTTTGCAATCGCAATTTCAATAGCTACGATCATACTAGCAAGTAAATATCTCACAGAACCAATAATAAAGTATATCTCTCAATACGGAACACGAGAAATATTTCTTGCATCAACATTCTTGCTTATTATTTCAATAGCTTATCTGATGACAATCGTCGGACTTTCACCAGCGCTTGGAACCTTTGTTGTTGGTCTTGTACTTTCAAATAGCAAATATCGACACGCGTTAGCATCAGATCTAGATCCATTCAAAGGTCTCTTATTAGGCTTATTTTTTATAACAGTAGGAGCGAGTATAAATTTTGGTTTACTGATCGAAAATCCTTTATCAATAATAGGACTGACAATAGGTCTAATTATAATAAAAGGTATTATCATATTCATCCTTGCAAAAATTTTCTTATTAGAAAATAGGGCTTCCGTTATCATAGCGCTTTACCTGTCACAAGCTGGCGAATTTGGATTCGTTCTCTTGGCTTTGGGTAAGACAGCTCACGTTTTACCTCCATACGTGGCCGAAAATTTATCGTTAGTAATAGCCTTGACCATGCTCATTACGCCTGTAATGTTCTATTTGTTTGAAAAGGTAAATTTTTTAAGCCTCTCCCCAGAATTCAATGCCCCTATTTTAAATTCTGAAAGTTGCGCTAAGGCAATTATCATAGGAATGAGTTCCGTTGGAAGAACAACAACCGATATGCTAATAAATTACGGTATTGATTTGATAGTTTTAGACGATTCACTGTCAAATATCAAAATGCTTAGGCAACGTGGAATAAAAGGTTTTTTTGGCGATCCAACTAATCCAATTCTACTCAATAAAGCTGGCATTGATACTTCTGAACTAATTATTATAGCTATATCAGATAAGGTAAAATCCATAACTGTCACTGAGTTCATCATTAAGCATTATCCGAATCAAAAATTGATAGTTAGAGCCATGGACCTTGAACACTACAAGAATCTTTCTACCCTTGGAGCGCAGAATCTTATGCTTGAATCTCATTACAGCGCACTGCACCTAGGAGAAAAAGCAATGATTTCATTAGGAGAAAGTATCCCAGACATAAATAGATTTATCAATCGTTTTGATTCATCTGCAAATACGGTTGTATCAAAAAAAAAGAGGATCTAAACCTTTCGGAAAACGTTGCAAAATGCTTTAAAATCGTGGGAAGTATGACCGGGTATTTTTTGAATGCATAAAAAAACCATTGCAGACTCAGCGATTTCCGATAGAAGATACTGAAGAGAGATTATCGCTTTAAATCAACGCGAAGAAATATAGATATGAGATAATATTTCGCCGTTAGAATAGAAAGCCCCAAAATGCCACAGATTACGCAGCCTCTATTGAATACCTCGCCTAAGGTCTCGGACACAATAAAAAAAACGACTTGTTATATGTGTGCTTGTAGATGTGGTATTGATGTTCACATCGAAAATGACAAAGTAAAATATATTGAAGGAAATAAAGATCATCCGGTTAACCGTGGTGTCCTTTGTGCTAAAGGATCTGCCGGTATCATGCAACATTACTCACCAGCTCGACTCAATGGACCTATGAAACGTGTTGGAGAAAGAGGATCGGGACAATTCAAAGAAATATCATGGGCTGAAGCCCTAGAAATAGCCAAGAGTTTGTTAGAACCAATTAGGCAGGATGCACCTGAAAAATTAGCCTTTTTTACCGGGAGAGATCAATCACAGTCATTCACGGGCTGGTGGGCACAGCAGTTTGGAACGCCAAATTATGCTGCACATGGAGGTTTTTGCTCAGTAAATATGGCTACAGCGGGCATTTATACTCTTGGCGGATCGTTTTGGGAATTTGGTAGCCCGGATTGGGATAAAACAAAACTATTCATGATTTTTGGTGTGGCTGAAGACCACGATAGTAATCCAATTAAAATAGGACTTGGGAAACTAAAAAAGCGGGGAGCTAAAATAATTGGCGTCAACCCTGTTAGAACTGGATATAATGCTATAGCCGATGAATGGGTAGGCATAACTCCGGGAACAGATGGACTATTTATCCTTTCTTTGGTTCACACACTTTTCAAAGCTGGAAAAATTGATCTTGATTATTTGGTTAGATACACCAACGCACCATTTTTAATCAACGGCAGCAAAAATACTGATCAAAGTGGTTTATTTCTCAGAGACGAAAATGATAAACCGCTTGTTTTAGATAAAAATTCAGGAAATCTTGTTGCTTTTGACAAACCTAGTATTAAACCCAGCCTCACAAAGTCATTTGTTGATAAGCGTGGTACGCACAGAACTGTTTTCGAACTTATGGCAGAAAAATACCTATCAGAAAAATACTCGCCTAAAAAAGTTGCAAAAATTATTGGTATTAGCGCCGATCAAATTGTTAAAATAGCAAATAATCTTGCCCGTGTAGCGTTTGAGGAAGAAATAGTGATTGAACGAGAATGGACTGACTGGAAAGGGCAACGCCATAAAAAAATGATAGGCAGACCAGTTAGTTTTCATGCTATGCGAGGAATTTCAGCGCATTCAAATGGCTTTCAAACTTGCCGTTCATTGCATTTATTACAGTTGCTGCTTGGTAGTGTCGAGGTTCCTGGCGGTTTTAGATTTAAACCACCATATCCAAAACCTGCAACGGCTCATCCCAAACCCCATTTCAAAACTACGCCTGGATCACCATTGGATGGACCTCATTTAGGATTCGTTCACGGGCCCGAGGACCTTGCAATAACTAAAGATGGATCGCCTATTCGAATTGATAAAGCGTTTACATGGGAAAACCCAATGTCCTCTCACGGGTTAATGCATATGGTAATTTCTAATGCACACGCTGGAGATCCTTATAAGATTGATACCCTTTTTATGTATATGGCGAATATGGCTTGGAACTCCACCATGAACACGCAAGGCGTGATGAAAATGCTTACCGATAAAGATAAGCACGGTAATTATGTTATTCCAAACATTATCTATTCAGATAGCTACTCATCTGAAATGGTTGCGTTTGCTGATTTAATTCTTCCCGACACAACTTATCTTGAAAGACATGATTGCATTTCGTTATTGGATCGACCAATTTGTGAAGCAGATGCAATTGCCGACTCAATTCGCTGGCCCATCGTGGAACCAGATAGAAACGTCCAAGGTTTTCAATCCACACTTTTAGAGTTAGGTGTTTTGCTAAAATTACCAGGCATGGTTAATGATAAAGGTGAAGCAATCTACAAAGATTATGCCGATTATATAGCAAACCATGAGCGTAGACCAGGTGTGGGTCCTCTTGCGGGCTTCAGAGGTAAAAATGGAAAAAGCAACGGCAGAGGCGAACCAAATAAGGATCAAATCCAAACTTATATCGAGAATGGTGGATTTTGGTCTGAAAAAATCCCAATGGAGGCTCAATATTACAAACCATGGAACGCTCGCTATCAAAAATGGGCTGTGGATCGTAGTCTATTCGATAGTATTCAACCATACGTCTTTCAAATTTATGTTGAACCAATGAGAAAATTTCAACTTGCCGGTGAGGGTTTTGGTCAAAATCAACCTCCTGAACAACTCCGAAATCAAATCATAAAATCAATGGACCCATTGCCAACCTGGTGGTCAATAGCGCAGGATTATCAAGATCCCAATGATACGTTTCCAATCCATGCAATCACACAAAGACCCCCAGCCATGTATCACAGTTGGGGTTCGCAGAATGCTTGGTTAAGACAAATTCATGGCGTTAATCCATTATACGTTTCTTCAAAAATTTGGAAGAAACATTCTTTTGAAGAGGGTGATTGGGCTTTGTTAACTTCGAAGCACGGCAAAATTAAAATTCCAGTGGCCCTAATGAACGCATTAAATGAAAATACCGTTTGGACTTGGAATGCGATAGGGAAACGTGCCGGGGCTTGGGCTTTAAATGAAAATGCTCCTGAGTCAAAGAAAGGGTTTCTTTTAAACCATTTAATTCACGAGCTATTGCCCCCTAAGGGCGATGGGTTAAGATGGTCAAATTCGGATCCAATTACTGGTCAAGCCGCTTGGTACGATCTTAAGGTAAAAATTGAAAAAATTGATTCTGGGCAGGCTAAGTCAGAGCCATTGATTAAGGCACAAATTTCACCCGTGCCAAAAGCACCCAAGAATATAAAATATGGATATCAATTCAAATGACAACTCTTCCCCAAAATACAAAAAAAAAGTTAGGTCTTGCTATTGATCTTGATACTTGCGTCGGCTGCCACGCTTGCGTAATCAGCTGTAAAGAGTGGAATACCTCCAATTATGGTGCCCCTCTGTCTGATATGGATGCTTATGGTGAAGAACCAATTGGAACTTTCTTAAATCGTGTACACACATATGAAGTTGAAACCGAATATGACCATCCTACTGTTGTACACTTTCCGAAGTCATGTTTACACTGCGACGACGCCCCCTGCGTTACAGTTTGCCCAACCGGTGCCAGTTACAAACGAGATGAAGACGGCATAGTATTGGTAAATGAAGATGCTTGTATTGGATGTGGGTTATGTGCTTGGGCTTGTCCATATGGTGCAAGAGAGATGGATGCGGATGCTGGTGTAATGAAGAAATGTACGCTTTGTGTCGATCGAATCTATAATGAAAATATACCAGCAGAGGATAGGCAACCAGCGTGTGTTCGCGCCTGTCCAACTAATGCAAGACATTTTGGTGATTTCGCAGACCCTAATTCAAATGTTGCTAAACTGTCTAAAGCCCGATCAGGTATTGAGTTAATGCCAGAACTTGAGGCAAAACCAATAAATCGATACTTACCGCCTAGAGTTAAAAGTGATCTTGGTTCATCGAATACTCCCGATGTATTGTCGCCAACGATTAACAAAGTTCCACAAGATTTAAAAGGATTTTTGGGTTGGGTAGATAAGGTCTTGGATAAAATCTGATGAAACCAGCAACGTCATTAATTATTTTTACGGTTTTTTCTGGTTTTGGGTTAGGTCTACTTTTTTGGCTTAATTTAAACGTACACTCTATAGAAAACTTTCCAAATATAATAAGTTTTCCTATTGCATTTTTAATAACCTCAGTTGGATTAATAAGCTCTACTTTTCATCTAGGAAACCCACAACGCGCACTGTTAGCCTTCACTCAATGGAGAAGCAGTTGGTTAAGCCGAGAAGCGGTGCTTGCGTCACTAACTCTCGTAACCAGTTTTATCAACGCCCTTTTTATAACACTATATGACTTATATTTTTTCTTGCTAGGCATAATCGCAGCTGGATTATGCCTTATAACAATATTCTCGACTGCCATGATATATGCACAAATGAAAACAGTCCCAAGGTGGAATATGAAAATGACGCCAGCGTTATTTTTACTCTATGGAACAGCTGGAAGTGCTTTTATCTTAAATGCCCCGATAGTTTCATCTTTTCTTTTTTTGTTCCTAGGCGTCACCCAAAGTCTAACTTGGAAGTTTGGGGATAAGCAATTTAAAAAATTCAGCGATATTAATACCGCTACTGGATTATCAAAAAATAACAAGTTTATCCGAATGTTAGAACCACCCCATACTGGATCAAATTATTTAATGAAGGAAATGGTTCATATTGTAGCTCAAAAGCACATATTCAAATTACGTTGGATTTCATTGTGCCTGGTATCAATTTTACCCGCTATTCTAAGTCTTGCAGCCAACACGACTGAAGATAGTTATTCCATTTTTCTGTTAATAATATCCTTAATAAGTGTTGTTGGAACACTGATTTCTCGATGGCTATTCTTTTCAGAGGCTGAACATGTGGTAGGTTTGTATTATGATCGTTAATAAAGCTAAAAATTTTTATCCATTATGAACTCTATTGCTATTAAATAACCCATTGTGCCTTTACCAATGACTTCTTTGTCAGCTCTTAAACTTATAAAAGAATTATGTCTAAATTTTTCTCTGACTTTAATATTAGTGATGTGAACTTCAACCACCGTGCCATCGAATGCATTTAGAGCATCCAGGATTGCAATCGATGTATGGGTATATCCACCCGCATTAATTATTATCGCATATGCGGAAGTTCGTGCTTCATGAATCCAATCAATGAGTTGATACTCTGCATTAGTTTGTTTGAAATCAAGTTCAAATCCTGTACCAGAAACAAGTTCTCTACATTTCACTTCTACATCAGCCAACGTTTCATTTCCATAAATCTTTGGTTGTCTTTTACCTAGAAGATTTAAATTTGGACCATTTAAAATATAGATCAACTTTGTCATCATCTTTTTCTCTGCTTAAATCATTTGATTATTCATTAGTTTAAGATTAGATAGTCAGAACTATAATCGAAATTAACTTTTCTTCAAGATCTGCCAGAAACAGATACTCGTTTACAAGTTTAGGTTAAAGTAAATGTTTTTTAACAAAAATTAACTTAAGTTCTATTCTAACCAGGAGATTCAAAATAAATTTAAAAACCACCCGACCCGATATTGCTCGCGTACATTACAATGAGCACAAAACATTTTTACGAGAACCCAGAATAGGGCTTATCAGCCTCGGCTGTCCAAAAGCCCTAGTCGATAGTGAAAGAATACTTACTCGTCTGAAGAATGAGGGCTATTCAATAACAAAAAATTACGGGGATGCGTCGGCCGTTATAGTGAATACTTGTGGTTTTCTTGATAGCGCAAAAAAAGAGAGTTTGGCGACAATTGCTGAAGCCTTGCAAGAAAATGGAAAAGTAATTGTAACAGGATGCTTGGGCGCCAAAAGTCATGAAATTAAGAAGCAATTCCCATCTATCCTCAATATTTCTGGACCTCAACAATATCAAAAAGTAGTTGACGCGATACATCAGGCAGTTCCTTTAACAGAAAATAAACTTTTAAATTTGATACCAAAATCTCATGTTAAGCTAACTCCAAACCATTACAGCTATTTAAAAATTTCAGAAGGATGCAATCATAAGTGTAAATTTTGTATTATTCCAGATATGCGAGGCAAACTGCAATCTCGGTCACCAACCAGTATATTAAAAGAAGCGGAGCGATTATCCAAAACCGGAGTAAAAGAGCTCTTAATTATTTCGCAAGATACCTCTGCCTATGGTATTGATCGGCGCCATGAAATGATTGGATCTAACCAAAACGAAATTCGCGCTCATATTGTTGATCTCGCCAAGGCTCTCGGATCACTTGGGATGTGGATACGCCTTCACTACGTTTACCCCTATCCTCATGTCAGCGAGTTAATTCCGCTTATGGTAAACAAACTGATTTTACCATACCTAGATATACCATTTCAGCATAGCCATCCCACCATTTTAAAAAGAATGGCTAGACCAGCAAATCAGGTTAAAACATTAAAGGAAATTGAACGATGGCGGAGCACATGTCCAGATATTGTATTAAGGTCAAGTTTTATTGTCGGTTTTCCAGGAGAGACAGAAAAAGAATTTTGTCATCTTTTACAATGGCTTGAAGAAGCCCAACTTGATAGGATTGGATGTTTTAAATACGAGAATGTAGCTGGTGCTCAATCCAATGACTTAGACAATCAATGCTCAGAAGAGATAAAACAAGAGAGATGGCAGCGATTAATGGAAACAGCACAAAGGATATCGACAAAAAAACTTTTATCAAAAGTTGGTAGCGTACAAACTGTCATTGTAGACAGCGTTGATGAAAAAGGTGCAATTTGTAGAACTATGGGAGATGCGCCTGAAATAGATGGTAATCTATTTATTGATTCTAACTTTTCGCATCTAAATCAAGGCGATATAATCCCAGTAGTTGTAGATGATTCGTCAGAATATGACCTATGGGGAAGCCCAAAACTCCAATGAATTTCTCACCACGACATTGGATAAAAATGTCTGATATCTATGATGAAGTTTGAGGTTGCAAACCTCCACCTTTCTTTGGTGGCTTTTTACCTGATTTCGGTACAGCTGTGATGCTTGACTGATTACCACCGTCGTCCTCATCGTCAATATTTCGATCAAGAGTGCCGCCGTTCATCACTTTCTCGATTTCACTACCTGTCAACGTCTCGTACTCTAAAAGGCCTTTCGCTAAAGATTCCAATTTTTCTCGATGTTTGGTCAGAATCTTCTTGGCGCTGTTATAACCCTCGTCAACAATTTTTCGAACTTCAATATCTATCTGTTCTTGTGTCTCGGGTCCAGCTTGAAAACTTGAGCCTGCTGGCCCAAGATACGATTGCTGCTCATTCATGTAGTCGATGTTACCTAGTTTCTCTGACATACCAAATTGCGTTACCATCGCTCGTGCAATCTTTGTGATTTGTTGTATATCTGATGACGCACCTGAAGTTACATTTTCAGCACCGAAGGTCATTTCTTCAGCCACTTTTCCACCCATCGCCATAGCGATTTTAGACTTATATTTTGTTTTGGTCACCGAAAGTTGATCCCTTTCAGGAAGACTTAAAACCAACCCAAGCGCACGTCCCCTTGGAATAATAGTCGCTTTATGAATGGGATCATGCTGCGGCACATGAAATCCAACAACGGCATGACCAGCCTCATGGTAAGCAGTTAATTTTTTCTCTTCCTCGCTCATAACCATTGACCGTCGTTCAGCTCCCATCATCACTTTGTCTTTAGCATTTTCATAATCTTCCATCGTTACAAATCGTTTACCTGTCCTTGCTGCCATCAAAGCTGCTTCATTGACAAGGTTAGCTAAGTCAGCTCCTGAAAAACCTGGAGTACCTCTTGCAATTATTCTTAAATCCACATCTGGTGACAGAACGGTCTTTTTGGCGTGTACCGCTAAGATTTTTTGTCTACCTTGGATGTCTGGGTTAGGAACTTGAACTTGTCTATCAAAACGTCCTGGTCTTAGCAATGCCGGATCTAATACATCAGGTCGGTTTGTCGCAGCAATTAATATGACCCCTTCGTTTGTATCAAAACCATCCATTTCAACAAGTAATTGGTTCAAGGTTTGCTCTCTCTCATCGTTACCGCCTCCGTAGCCAGCTCCTCGATGTCTACCAACCGCATCAATTTCATCAATAAAAACAATACAGGGTGAATTCTTTTTTGCCTGTTCAAACATATCACGTACCCGACTAGCTCCGACCCCAACGAACATTTCTACAAAGTCTGAACCAGAAATGGTGAAAAATGGCACACCAGCTTCACCTGCAATCGCCCTCGCCAACAATGTTTTCCCTGTACCGGGAGGACCAACCAGTAATGCTCCTTTTGGTATTTTACCTCCAAGCCGACTAAATTTTTGTGGGTCTCTGAGAAATTCAACTATTTCCTCAAGTTCATCCTTTGCCTCATCGATGCCCGCTACTTCGTTGAATGTTACTCTTCCCTGCTTCTCAGTCAACAGTTTAGCCTTAGACTTACCAAAGCCCATCGCGCCACCACGCCCGCCACCTTGCATTCTATTCATTAGGAAAACCCAAACACCGATCAAGATAATAAATGGAAGCCACAAACTCAACGTAGTCATCAGACCTGATTTTTCTTGTTTTACTGCTTGAACATCGATGTCTGCTTTCCGTAAACTACTTATTAAATCAACTCCGAGCGGTTGTATAACTTTGTAACTGGTTCCATCATTGTTCCGAACATAAATAGTTTCTCCATCAAGTTTTACAGAAGAAACCCGACCAGACTCAACCTGTTTGAGAAAGTCAGAAAATGCGATCTCGCGAGATGTGTTCGAGCTCATGCCATTATTGAATACATTAAAAAGGGCCACTAAAAGCAGAAAAAGCACAACCCAGAATGCTATATTTTTTGTACTTCCCAATTTTTTTCTCCTTAACCCATAATGCGAATGTCTGAAACCCATAATGCGAATGTCTGACCGGTTCTATGTTAAATCGGTTTATTTCATTCTTTAACATAGTCCCTAAATATGAAAATTCAATACGTCGAAAGAAAATTTAAAAAAGACTTCGGTCCACCAACCAGTTCGGCAGTCAATCCCGTTCCGTAGGACAGTGACGGAACACAAATAACACGATCATTTTGAAACAATGCAACGCTGGAAATTAGCGCATTTCTTGGAATATTCTCTATGTTTTTTGTATTTATTTGGCCCAATCCATTTTTTCCAAGCGGACCAACTGCTAGAATATTTGTCTGAAATGGATCGACTTTTAGATTCCACTTTTTGTCCCAAATAAATGTTTTTTTCGTTATTTTTTGATGCTTTGGAATCGCTGAAAATTCTCTTGCTATAATAATTCTATTTTTTTTACACCGCACAATAGAACCCATTAAGCTAAAACCTGACATGCTTTGATCACAAATAAGTAAATTTGATAAAGTTTTTAAACTCTTGAATCTAGGTCGGTAAGCACTGCCGGATATCCACCGTAGCGCTGCCGCAAGCAATCTCATTTGATATTCACTAGGAAGTCTAGTGAATGCATCTCTTTCAAACACTAAATCGCCCCACGCCTCCTGATTTACATGAATTTTTGCAAACCTTGTGACTTCCAAGTCCAAAGCCTCTTTTGCCCGAGCCATATGCTCTGCCATACTAATTAATTTATGTGCCGTTATCCCTACCTCTGTCAACTTAGGTAACAGTTGTCGTATTCTGATACGTTTAAACCTCTGATCAAAATTAGACGGTTCGTCAATCCAACGGATGCTTTCTGATTTTAAGTAGTTTCTTAACTCCAGTCTGGAAACCTGAAGTAGTGGCCTAAATATCGCTAAATCATTGATATTTATGCTTTTCGAGATCCCAGTTAATCCGTCGATACCAGATCCTCTTGATAACCTAATCATTATCGTCTCTGCATTATCATCAAGAGTATGCCCAAAAAGAACTACGGACAAATTATTTCTTATAGCCCATTGCCTTAGTAATTTGTGTCGGGCCTCCCTCGCTAACTTTTGTAAATTGCCGTTATTGTGATCTATCCACTTTAGAGTTGTATGTTGAACTGATAACTCTCTAGAGATTTCCTCAACGTAATGACATTCAGATTCGCTTTCTAATCTTATTCCATGGTCAACAGTAGCAGATTTCAAACTTCTTCCATTTTTAAGGGCCCAATCAACCGTTAAATAAAGTAATGCTATCGAGTCTCCACCACCTGACACCGCTACACCAATGTCACCGTTTGGTATTTCTTTCATTGCTTTGGCAAAGAACCCTTTTAGATTTTCTACTGCAAACATTTCAATTGTTCTTCGGCAATCATTACTTCGTCCAAATTTAAGCTGACACGGTCCGGAAACCTTGAACGTAATTCTTGTAAAGTTAAACAACCTTGTTCATTTTGTCCAAGATCACCAAGTGCAACGGCTAAGCCAAGTAAAGATTTCCAAGCAAAAGACCCAACTGGTGCTCTTGAAAAAGACTCAAGAAAAGCGCTTGCGGCAGATTTAAAATCTTTTAACTCTACATTTGTGAGACCTAGCCAATAATATACCTCGGGCGCGTTAATACTTTTTGGATACAACTTATTGAACGATATAAAGTTTTCTAATGCGGAACCAAAATCGTTTGAATTAAAACTTATTAATGCTTTGTCAAAAGCTAACGTTTCGTCTGACGAATTTTCAGGCTGTTGTTCTTCTCTCTGGGTCTTTCCAATTTCCGTCAAAGGTCGCAAGTTAGATCCAGAACTTGTTATTTCAAGTTCCATCAACTTGTTATTAAATTCTGAGATCCTGTGAGCTGCGTCTTTGGACAAAATCTCTAAATGGAATTCTACGGCTTCAACTCTACCAACCGCAGCTCGCAATTTAGCTTCTAATGCGTCAAGCCTCAATAACGCTATGCCTGCGTCCGCTGGGGTCAAACTTCGTACTTCCGGTGATAACAAATTTGAGCGTAAGTCCTCAATCTGAGATCCAATTAAAGATAATTCTAGTTTTAACGATTCTAAAGTATCATCTGCAACTGCTTTTGATGTTACCGTTCCAAAAAATAAAAACCAACCAAGTAAAACTATTCGACAAATACCGTAGACCAACTAGCTGCCCAAACCGCCAGACACAACTGTCACAGACCGCCTATTTTTAGACCAGCATTTCTCCATTGAGCAAACCTCTATCGGTCTCTCTTTTCCATAAGTAACAATACTTAACCGTGCCTCAGATATTCCTTGGCTAACTAGATAATTCCGGACCGATGTTGCTCTTCTGGCACCAAGTGCCAAATTATATTCTCGCGTTCCTTGCTCATCTGCATGACCCTCAATAGTTATCGGTATTGAGTTATTTTGCTCAAGCCACCTAACTTGTGATTGCAATATAGCAATGGTGTCTGGTTGAAGGTTACTTTTGTTAACCTCAAAAAGGACTGTATCTCCGATACTTTCTGTGAAGTATTGTATAGAGCTCTCCGAAATATCTCCAAATTCGCTTATCGGACCACTGCCGTCCATACCACCCAAACCATTTTTACTGGAGCAGCTACTTAAGACTAGTAGTGAAGAAAAAACGACCATCCAAGTTTTTAGATTCATAGTAAGTATCCTTCTCAAAAGTAATAATAAGATCATAAACTAGATTACACCATTGTTCAAAATTTTATTTTTTCATTTTAATAATGGAGACCAAGCTGGATCAGAGGCAAATGAAGCTGTCCTGAGTTTACGCAAATTTCGACCAGTTACATCTACGGTGTAGATCGATGGAGCACCTGACGCACCCGCGGTTTCTCTAAAAAACATTATTACTCTACCATTAGGTGCCCAGGTTGGGCCTTCATCAAGAAATGACGACGTCAGTAGTCGTTCCCTTGAACCATCCAATCGCATTACTCCAATGTGAAACTTACCCTTGGATATCTTGGTAAACGCGACAAGGTCGCCTCTTGGAGACCAAACAGGAGTGGCATACCGACCAGATCCAAAACTGATTCTTTTAGCGCTTCCCCCATTTGCTGGCATTACATAAATTTGTTGGCTTCCTCCCCTATCACTTTCAAATACAATTTGTCGTCCATCCGGTGAAAAACTAGGTGCGGTGTCAATTGACGGATCATTAGTCAATCTTATTCTTCTACCAGTGGACAGATTGATAGAGTAAATATCGGTGTTCCCATCGGTCATTATTGAAAGAACCATCTTTCGACCATCTGGAGAAAATCTTGGGGCAAAGCTCATACCTTGGATATTGTTAAAAGATCTGACTCTTTTATTGCTTAAATTCATAAGATAAACCCGCGGTTTTCCTGTCTCATAACTGGTGTAAAGAATTTGCCCAGAATTGGGAGAAAACCTTGGGGCCAAAACAATAGATTGGTCATTCGTCAGGAATATTCTGTTAGCACCATCTTGATCCATTAATGCCAAGCGTTTTTTACGCTTATCTTTTGGACCAGATTCAGATACAAAAACAATCCTCGTATCAAAATAGGGCTCCTCCCCAGTAACTCGTTTATAAACTTCGTCAGCAACTTTGTGTGAGATGCGTCGCCACTTATCAACTGTACCGTCATATTTAATTCCATTGCCAATTTCTTTTTGAGCAACGACATCCCATAGCCTGAATTTGACGACGATTTTTCCACCACTAGTAGCGGCGACGGCTCCCGTAACTAAAATAGCCGAATTTATTGCGCGCCAATCCGAAAACTGTATTGGCGCGTTAAAGTTAGATACTCTCGAAATATGGGATCGTTCTGGTATGGCCCGAAATAAGCCAGTTCTAGCTAAATCATTTGCAATCACCTCAGCCATTTCAGAGGCTAAAACTTTGCTTGTCGACCCCTCGACTACAAAAGATGGGACGGAAACGAGTACAGGATCTATTACCCCTTCTGTTACATTTATAGAAATTGTTGGTTTATTCTCTTGACTAACAGACAGTCCTGGATAACTACTGAAAACTATTATGCTAACAATATACAAAAAATCTAACGGTTTCATTTACAGCTCCTAATACACTCAATTAATTTAGTTAAATCTAAAATTTGTATCATTTCAAAAGCTAAACCCTTTTTCAGGATCAAAAGTAATCTTTAAAGTTATTCCTGAAGGATACTTGCCTGGAATAATTGGCAACGTCGCCGCCGATATGAGGGCATTACTTGCTTGTCTAAACGCTATCAAGTAACGACCTTTTGGCACTCGCGGTACAAGTGGCTTAACTACCCCAACTATCTCTCCAAGTGAATTAACTTCTACCTCCACTTGCACAATATATTTTTCAAAATTTGAATTCCCGGATAGAATACCTTGTTCCCAGTATTTCGCAAGCTTTTGTGCTATAGCAGCCATCATGTTATTTTCTTCAATTATTGAAACTTCAGGACTCGCTTTTTGTTGATCCAACTCAACCTGAGCTAAAAGCATGTCTATTTGATCACTTTGCTTCTTTTTTTTAAGCAATATTGTTGCCGTCGGTCTTTTTATCGGTGGCTCTTCAGTTTGTTTAAGTACGTTAGGTCGAGACAGAGGGGGTAAACTAGTTTGGATAGCTCCTGAAACAACCACGGGTACATTCGTTTTTCCTTCTGGAGTTATCTTAGTCGAAGCCTCCTTTGGGGTTTCTGCATCGGAAACTTCTTTAACCTCTAAAGCATCAGGTGCAACCTTTATTGCCTTTTTAGGCAGTTCTGTTATTTTTTCGGAACTGCTTTTAGATACAGCAACTTTATCAATTCTGTCTGCTGTTCGTGGTTTTGGGTTTGCGATTTTTGGAGAAGAAAGCGAATTTTTTTCATTACCTTCGGTTTGTTTCAAAGAATTGATCGTTGGAAGTTTGACTTTTTTCGGTTTCGTCAGAATAATATTGTTTGTTTCAACCTTAAAACGTTCAACATCATTTTTTTTATTGAATCTCTTATCGTCAAACTGAGTTTCAATTTTTTCTGGTCTTTCTAGCAACGTAGGTGCAGAACTGTCAGCTGCAATCTGAGGCTTCAAAATAACTTTTTCAATAACTTCTGGTTCCGATGATAATTTCTTCAAAATTTTTACTGGCGCAACGGATAAATGGGCATCAAATTCTAAAGATGAAATCACCGACACCTCTACTGGATCAAGTAAAGGCTCAATTTTCTTGTTTAGTTCCCATCCTGAAAATATCATAAAGAATAGAATAGAAAGATGGCCAAAAGAAGAGAATAGCAGAGATTTTTGCATTACTTATTATATCGATATATAGTTCGCATTTCTATAAAAACTATCAATTAGTATCCGTAACCAGGGATATGTTGGGAAACCCAGCTTTACTTAAAGAACCCATGATTTTCATAACACTTTCATAATCATTTGACCCATCTGCCCTTAGAAATATCCTATCATCCTCCCTTTCTGTCGAAACTGCCCTTAACTTTGGGATTAGTTCTTCAGATCGAATTGGCGTTTCTTGTAAAATAAGTTGACCTTCTGCTGTTAATGAAAGAGTTAGTGGTTGCTCTTTTTCCGATGGTAAAGATTTTGCGTCAGTATTTGGTAAATTAATTTCTACGCCAACGGTTAACAATGGAGCTGCTACCATGAATATAATCAATAGAACCAACATTACGTCGACAAATGGCGTAACATTAATCTCTGACATTGGTTTGTGACCACTCCTGCTTCTCCGCGAACCTCGAGTACCCTTTTGGACTGTTCCTGCTCCCATTTTTACCTCTCAAACTTACATTCGATCTAGTTCTCTAGAAAGGATCATTGAAAACTCATCGGCAAAACCCTCTTGATTAGATATTATTTTATCTGCATCACCAGATAACTTATTATAAAAAATAACTGCTGGAATTGCCGCTACCAAACCCAAGGCTGTTGCTAGAAGTGCTTCTGCAATTCCTGGCGCCACTACCGCTAAATTAGTGCTTTGCTGTAACGCTATTTGTTCAAACGAATGTTTAATACCCCAAACTGTACCAAATAACCCAACGAAAGGAGCGATAGAACCAACCGTCGCCAGAACATATAGACCAGAGGAAAGTTTATCACTTACCTTGGAGAGTGTTGCGTTCATGGCTCTATCGATCCTCGCTTGCGACCCCGCAATCAAGGCTCCATCTTTTCTGTGAGATTGTCGCCATTCGATCATTCCCGCAACAAAAATTGCTTCGCTATCACCATCAGGGTGAGTTCCTAATTGCTCAAATAATTCATCTAGTGGTTCGCCTGACCAAAATGCATCTTGGAAGAGTTTATTTTTTTTATCGGCCCTTTTAAAATCGATAAATTTTTGAATTATTATGCTCCAAGACCATACAGAAGAAATCATCAAAATTAACATTACAACCTTTACAGTTATAGTAGCTCGTAAAAAAAGTGCTAAAAGAGAAAAATCAATCGTCTGTGTCACTGCTAAAGATTCAGATTCCATAAGGCCCTCGTTTGTCAGCGATCCCAAATTTATACATTATTTTAATTCTACTGCCCATAAAAAAATAAACTAAACCTTGTTGTATCCGATAAATCTAGGCTAATAGTTTGTTTCGAATCTCTGCCGGAAGACGTATCACACGACCATTTGAAATTAAAGCCAGTTTAACATCAGCCTCAAAAATACAATCATCCATTTTAAAAACTTTCTGGTTCAACTGTACGCTTGCTCCCCCAACACGATTAAAATAGGTACTTACTTTAAGATAATCTCCAAAATGAGCAGGTTTAATAAATTTTGCAAATAAGGTTCTTACAACAAATGTTTTACTATTGAAACTCAACTTAATCTGATCAATTCCCAATTTTCTAATCTTATCACTTCTTGCTCGTTCAATAAACTTCAAATAATTTGCATGATAAACCACTCCAGAAAAATCTGTATCCTCGTATTGCACCCGGACTTTGTAATTTGTCACGGTTTTGCCTCCACTAAAAGATTAACTCTAGCCTTCAACCGAATTGCATGTGTTTCATCTGAAGAATAAGGTGGTAAAACCGGGTCATACGCAGCTTTTATTAAAGACGCATAAAATGGTTTTACTATACATCTATTCGTTTCTTTTATTAACGCTATTGGACTTTCATTTTTAAAAGCGCTAGGCGACCAAAGTAAAATTGACTGAACCATTTGACTAACTGCAAGAGTTTGAACTGAGACAGAAGACAATTCTAAATCATATCTTAACAAAACAACCACCACATTTATCGCACCATCTTTATTAAATGAAAACGTACGGTATTGATTAGCGTCACTTTCATAAAGCGTCTCTAGCAACGTTTTGAGATTAGGTATCAACTTACTAAGATTTGGAACTACATTCAACTCCGACCATTTTGAACAAAAAAATACAAGTAGGTTAGCGCCAAAATCTGGATCGACGTCTGAGGCCCCGACAGATGTCAACGAGATAACATCGAAAAACGCTTCCTTTATCGCAATCAATGTTTCATCATCGACACCAAAAACGACGGGAGAAATAGGCCTTGACCAACGCGCGAAATGATAATTTCCATCTCGTAAAAACAAATTGACTATTTTAGTTTGCATTTAACCTATTCACTAAAAAGATTACTCTGTTTTTGAGGGTTTGGTATCGGCAACCCCAAATGAGACCACGCTCTTGGACCTAGAATCCTTCCTCTTGGAGATCTTTGAATCAGCGTCGCCTGCAAAAGGTAGGGTTCAATTACTTCTTCAATAGCATCCCTTGACTCTGAAAGAGCCGCAGCAATCGTTTCAATACCAACAGGTCCACCACCAAAACCCTCAGCAAGCAAGTTCAAATACCTTCGATCAGCGCTATCAAGACCTAGTTTATCGACACCAAGGCGACTAAGTGCCATATCAGCCAAGTACTTAGTTACTTTACCATCACCATCAACAATTGCAAAGTCTACTACCCGCCGAAGTAGCCTCCCTGCTATCCTAGGGGTTCCTCTGGCTCGCTTCGCTATCTCAGTTGCCCCAGACAGATCAACCTCAACTCCAAGCAATTTAGCTCCCCTAATTACAATTTTGATTAAATCGTCGACACAGTAAAATTCCAGCCTAGTTGGTATTCCAAAACGATCACGTAGGGGCGTCGTCAAAAGTCCAAGTCTTGTCGTCGCACCGACTAAGGTGAAAGGTTGTAATTCTATTCTAACCGATCTTGCTGCTGGGCCCTCACCTATAACAAGATCCAAAGCGTAATCCTCCATTGCAGGGTACAGCACCTCCTCGACAGTCGGATTAAGCCGATGAATTTCATCAATAAATAAGACATCCCTTTTTTCTAGATTTGTCAAAATTGCCGCCAAGTCGCCAGCTTTTGCCAACACAGGACCTGAAGTCAAACGAAAATTAACACCTAATTCTCGTGCCATTATCTTAGCTAATGTTGTTTTCCCTAAACCGGGCGGGCCATAAAATAAAACATGATCCATTGACTCTTCTCTTTGTCGTGCGGCCTCAATAAAAACAGACAAATTTGCTCTGGCATCAGCCTGACCAATAAATTCCTTTAGATTTTGGGGTCTTAAGGCCGGGTCTTTATCTTCCACACTCACGTTTGGGTTCAAATTAAGCTCGTCTTTATTCATAGTTTACGCTTTCGGTAAAAGATTCTGTAACGCCAGCTTTATTAATTCATTAAGTTCAACGATTGTATTTTGATCATCTAATGCACTGTTAATGGCTAGGGCGGCATCGTATGAGGTATAGCCTAAATTTATAAGTGCTGATAATGCTTCTGATTGTACCAGACTTGAACTACTTTCTAAAGATCGACCAACTTCACCCATAACATCACCTGAGCTGTCGATATCTGAAGGTTGCAGATCAATGTTTGACAAAACTGGTATTTCCCCAAACGGTTCAACAAGTTCCTCGTTGTAACCTAACCTCATAATGGTTGAAGCTTTATCTTTCAATTCGGTAATTATTCTCTGAGCAATTTTTGGCCCAATACTAGGCGCAGATTTAATCACATCAACATCACCATTTAATATTGACCTAGACAAAATACTTATTTGTAATGTCCCTAAAATTTTTAATGCTGCCTTGGAACCTACCCCCTGAACACCTGTCAACAAACGATACCATTCTCGTTCATTCTGAGTTGAAAAGCCAACTAATTGCATCAAATCCTCTCGTACAATCAACTCTGTATAAACTGATATTTTTTTACCGCATGACGGTGTTTTTGCCAAGGTAGAGTCAGCCAGAAAGACTTCATAGCCAATTCCATGCACATCAATCAATATTCGATCAGTTCCCTTGTAACTCAGCATCCCAGTAATTTTGCTTATCATATCATAACCTTGGCTTTAGAGATCACTGACTCAAGTCTTTCACTCAAATTTCCTTGGTAGGCATGACATATGGCTATACCCAAAGCATCCGCTGAGTCAGAATTATCAACTATTGCTGATGGCAATTGCATTTTAACCATATGAGTTACCTGCGCTTTATCTGCATGACCAACACCAACAACAGTTTTTTTAACTTTATTAGGCGCATACTCAAAGACCTTCAAACCGGCCTCAGCAGGTGCTAAAAGTGCTATGCCTCTAGCTTGTCCCAGTTTAAGCGTTCCAGCTGCGTCCTTACTAACAAAGGTGCTTTCAACAGCTGCGCAGGTCGGTTTGTAAAAAATTATCACTTCTTTAAGTTGCAGATAGATCTGCAGTAATCGTACCGATAAGTCATCGGAGGACGCAGACTTACACACTCCGTTTCCAATGTGCCGGAGTTGATTATTATTAAATTCTATTATGCCCCAGCCTGTTCTTCGAAGCCCGGGGTCAATTCCCATTACTCGCATCCGAACCAAAATCTTTTAAAAAATATCATAACTTAGTACTCTGGCAGTTTATGCATTGATTCCCTTCAGTCAATAAATTCTCAGCAAAAACGCCCTTTAGTTACGTTTCATTACTATTGTAGTCCATTGATCAATACTTTGAATGAATAACCGAGTAAAGCCATTTGCAGTATAATAACTTTGTACTCGATTAGTTTGCCGGTGTAATATCCCTGAAAGAATTATTAAGCCTTCAAATTCATTGTATTTTGCCATATTTCGAGCTAGCCTACATAATGGATTTGCCAAAATATTTGCAAATATTAGATCAAAACCTGCCCTTTTAATTACGTCAATTTTGTTAAAACCATCACAGTGGGCTAAAGCTATTCTAGAATTTAAACCATTTACATTTACATTAACCTTGGCGGTTTCAATTGCCACTGGATCTATATCAGTAGCTACTACATGGGCCTGGCAAACACGGGCTGCCGCCATTGCGAGCACTCCAGTGCCGCACCCGATATCCGCGATGTTCTTGAACAAATAACCCTTTTTAATTAATCGGTCCAAAGCGAGTAAACAACCAACTGTTGTAGCGTGATGCCCTGTTCCGAATGCCATGGCAGCTTCAATCTTTAAATTAATAGCGTTAACTGGCACTATACCTCGATCATGATTTCCATATAACACAAAGCGACCAGCACGTATTGGCCTTAAACCTCTTTGAACCTCCGCAACCCAATCTCTACTGATAATTTTTGAAACAACGAAATCAATCTTATACGCAACTTCTAATATTTTTATTTCTAACAAATTTGGTTTTTTCGAAAAAAAACTTGAGACCTCCCAAAGTCGCTTACCATCTTCAATTTCCATAACACCAACACCAACTGGACAAGGCGTCATTCTTTCGAGCGAAGAAGCAACAACATTAGCCTTTTCTTCATTATCTGTCAGTGCGAACACGGTGTAATTTGTCATTTCCAAATATGATACTTTTGCGAACCGGCTAGATTTTCTATTGAGAAACTACGATTTTAAAAAGAAACTCCAGTTCCACCAATACCACAGTAGCCATTTGGATTCTTTGCAAGGTACTGTTGATGATACCTTTCAGCATAATAAAATTGCTTCGCTTCTAATATTTCTGTCGTAATTTTTCCATACCCAGCATTTGCCAAAGTCTCTTGATACACTAATTTAGTTTCAAACGCTAATCCATGATCATCCAAACCATAAGTATATATACCACTTCGGTACTGATCACCAATATCGTTACCCTGTCGCATGCCCTGTGTCGGGTTGTGACCTTCCCAAAATTTCTTCAAAATAGTATCAGTCGATATAATTGTTGGATTATAGTGTAGTAACAAGACCTCGTTGTGCCCAGTATCAGACAAACAAACATTGTTATACGTGGGATCGATTACAGTGCCCCCCGAGTAGCCGACGGCTGTCATTTCAACACCCATGAGATTCCAAAACAATTTCTCGACACCCCAAAAACAACCCATGCCAAGCATGATTTTTTTAATTCCGTCAGAGAAGGGTCCCTTAAGTTTTTTCTGGAAGATAAAGTGGTTGTCCTCTGAATTAGGAAACTCTTGTTCTAAATTTAATTTTTCTTTTTCCCTCAGAATTGAAAACATAATTCGCTCCTAAAATTCTATCTAACAGCCCAAAAATCATAATACGCTTTGGAACTATAATATAGTTCAGATTGTATTAAATTTAACTTCAAACAGTCTATTTTTTAACATCTACAAGAACTAAATAAATTGAATACAATTATTCCATTTGCCTTAAGTATTTGGCTAAACTATCTCGCATCTTTCGTAGTTTCTTGTAACTCTAAATGTTGTTTATTCATTACTAGTTTTTAGCATAAAATTCTACAACTAAATTCGGCTCCATAATCACTGGAAAAGGAACATCGCTAACTGCAGGAATTCTGACAAATTGTGCCGATAGTCTAGCGTGATCTACTGTTACGTATTCTGGCACATCTCGCTCTGCCAACGCAACCGCCTCCAAGACTAACGGTATTTGCTTAGATTTTTCTCTTATTTCAACTGTGTCGCCCTCGTTAACACGATAAGAAGCAATATTAACTTTACGACCGTTAACTAGTATATGCCCATGATTTATAAACTGTCTAGCCGCAAAAATTGTTGGAACAAATTTTGCTCTGTAAATTACAGCATCCAACCTTCTTTCCAATAATCCGATTAGTTTTTCACCAGTATCACCCTTCAGGCGCTCAGCTTCAGCGAATATTCTCCTGAATTGTTTCTCAGTTAAATCACCGTAATAACCTTTTAACTTTTGCTTTGCTCGCAACTGGATACCAAAATCAGAAAGTTTTGCTTTACGCCTTTGTCCATGTTGCCCCGGGCCATATTCACGTCTATTTACAGGCGATTTTGGTCTGCCCCAAATATTTTCACCCATTCGGCGATCAATTTTGTGCTTGGCAGCTGTGCGTTTTGTCACTGCTGGATCCTTTCAAGATTCGAAAGGTGCTTTCCTCTACCACGTTACGTAGTCGACAGGGTCCTTCTCACGAAGTCCACAAACACCAAAGTTAAGTTTGTCTCTTACTACTCAAAAACAATTAAAGTCAATGGTAAATTAAATTTATCTTTTATTTATTTTCGTTTTTTTGTAGACCAGTTATTAAGGCCTACTATCCATAACTAAGAAAATCTTTTCCAACACTTCTATTTCATTAATCAACTGTTACAATGTTTCTAAGACAAAAATAGATTAGAGTAATCAAAATTATAAACTTAATCAAATTATGTGTAGGCGCTACAACTATTGCAGATTTGAACCTACGACAAAAAAAAACGAATGCCATTTCCAGCAAACGGAAAAAGATCGTTCATGTCACCAGAATGTGGCCAAAACGAGAGCAAGAACTTTTGGCAGGCGGATCTTTGTATTGGGTAATTAAAGGTTTAATCCTTGCAAGGCAAGAAATTGTTAGTTTAGAAGAAGTGATTGGTTCAGACGAAATCAAAAGATGTGGCATTGTGCTAAGCGAACATATAATTAAAACGTATCCAAAACCTAAGAAGCCTTTTCAAGGTTGGCGATATTTAAGACCAGATCAAGCCCCACTAGATTATGGACATTTCTCATCCGCCGAGGATGAATTACCCCATTTATTACAATTAGAACTTTCTAAAATTGGTGTTCGATAATATTGATGTTTTCCACTTTCTTATTCCGATCTTACTACTAAACTCTTGTAAAATTCTATACTTTGCTGCGGACCATGGAGCCACGCCCGATAGATAAAGGGTCGCCTGACTAGACAGAATTGGTTGATCACCTATTATTTTCAAATGGTTTGCATCAAGAGTTCGACCAGATGAAGTAATATCGCCTATAGCTTCGGCAATACCATTCTTTACTGTGCCCTCAGTAGCACCTTGACTATCTATTAATTGATAATCAGCGACACCCATTTTTCGTAAATATGACCAAATTAAGTTATGATACTTAGTTGCAATTCTCAACCGATACCCATTTTTTCTTCTAAAATTGATTGCCACAGCATCAAAATCATCTATAGATTCGACATCAACCCAAAATTTTGGAACAGCCAGTACTAAATCGGATTTTCCGAAATTTAGAAATTCTAACTCAAAAAGAATTTCATTCCATGTAGGAACATTTTCTCTTACTAAATCTTGACCAGTTACTCCCAAATCAATTCTACCTGTCGCCAGTCCCTTAGGTATTTCATTTGCAGCCAATAGCACTACTTGAATCTGTGGCATACCACTAACATATGCAGAGTATTCCCGCGAACTCATTGCACTATCAATTTGGACGCCCCTTCGTTTAAACCAATCAATCGTTAAATCCATCAAACGACCTTTTGAAGGTATTGCCAATTTTAATTTGCTCATTTATCTTCCTAAACGCTGAGAAAGAAGAATTTCTGGTCGAATTATACCTCCCACCGCAGGTATATTAGCACCCTTACCTAATATTTTTGTCAGGGCGTTATACCGTCCTCCTTGCGCCAAAGGTGGTACATGAGGGGATCCCTTAATACTGATCGAAAAAATAAAGCCATCGTAGTATTCAAGGCTTGTCCGCGACAGGTTAGTAGCAAAGTTTAATTTGTCAATTTCAATACCAATTTCCGCCATCGCTTGAATTCTGCCCTCTAAATTTTCCTTAACAACTCCTAAATCTTCACCCAGAGATAAAAAATCAGATAGCTTACTAGGCGCAGATGATAAAGAACACTTTAACTGTTGAATTTTTTCAATCATTGAAACAACCGCTTGCGAAATAGGTTTTTTTAATTCTTCTTTTAGTAACTCTTTTGACCGAATTATAATATCATCAACCGATCTCTGACCTATCACCGGACCGTTAGCTTCCACATAATCGATCACTGCGTCATTTTTTATTGCTTGAAAAAGTGTCGCACGCGGACCAGAAATGCTATTGTCCATCGAAAGTTGCTCCAGTAACTGCTTAAATCTAACTGGACGCCATAAGTGCCGTAAAAGAAGCCTTCTTTTGTTTTCCGAAATATCTAAGCAATTTACAATCGCCCGAATAATACCCATATCACCTAATTCTATATCTATATCCAAACCACTCGTACAACGTTGGAATAACTCAAAAACTTCAGCATCAGCCGTCGACGAGTCAGTTTCATGAAAATATTCAAGCCCGACTTGAAAATATTCCGAAGGCTTTTTACTTCCTTGAGGCTGAGATCGCCAAACAGGCCCTGAATATGAATATTTACCATATGTTTTATCTGTCACAATGTGCATTTGTACGATTGGCACAGTGAAATCCGGTCTTAAAATCTTTTTTTCTCCCATGGGATTAGCGGTAGTGTAGGCCCGATTACGGATATCCTCTCCATAAAGATCAATTAAAACACCTGAGTCTATAAGTGAAGGCAATTGAATCTCTAAAGCTCCCGCTTCATCAAACATGTTCATTAGTTTAGATATCTCCGCTCTCAGTTTAAATGACTCAGCACCATGGCGAAAATTCACATCAACTGGATTAAACGAAACTTGATCAACCACTGTGACTGTCCAATATTTTTCGAACCTCAACACACAGGTCATCTCGCTTAACCTCTATTTGTGCTGGTCGTTCTTTCCACTCTTCATTAGTGTTTATTTCTTTTGATAACTGTGCGCCCAACTTTAAGTCTTTCAGTTGAACCATTCCTTTTGCAACCTCCTCAGAACCCACAATTACGGCTAATGGACTATTTCTCTGATCAGCATATTTCAACTGCTTACCAAAATCTTTTGGATTACCCAAAAACAGCTCAGACCTAATATCGTTTCCTCTCAACTCTTGAACCATTGACTGATAATAACTAATCAAAGTTTTATCCATTACCGTAACTATTACTGGCCCTATTTGTATATCTGAAGACGATTTAACTTCCTTTTGGGCTATCAATAAACGATCTATACCAACAGAAACACCTGTCGCAGGGACTGCTTGACCAGTAAATCGTTTGATTAAGTTATCATAACGACCCCCACCGGCGACTGATCCGAACTGTCGTTTTTGACCTTGATCATCAAAAATATCAAAAGTTAGCTGTGCTTCAAAAACTGGCCCTGTATAATAACCGAGGCCTCGAACCACCGTTGGATCCACAGAAATTATGTTGTCATCAAAGCCACCTGATGCACAAAAGTTGCACATTTGTTCAATTTCATCCACGCCATCCAAACCTATTGCAGACCCCTTCACCAAATCTTTTAAATTTGATAAGGTATTTTGACTATTATTTCCAGCACCTCGTAAAAAAGCAATAACAAGATCTGATTGAGTTTTTGTGAGATCGGCGCCGTTGGAAAAATCACCACTTGAGTCTTCTCTACCTGACCTTAATAGCTGTTCTACTCCTTCAAAGCCTAATCGTTCCAACTTATCAATCGTTCGCAGTACTATTCCCCTTTTATAATTCGAAGTATTTTCCTTTTCAGCGCCACTAAGACCAATAATCTCCAGAATAGCATCTAAAATTTTTCGATTATTTATCTTAATCAGGTAATCACCTGTGCGGATGCCAAGTACTTCAATAATATCAGATAGCATCATACACATCTCAGCATCTGCAACAACATCTGGTACTCCAACACTATCAGCATCACACTGGTAAAATTGTTTAAACCTTGCAGGACCATGTTTTTCGTTCCGCCAAACTGGTCCCATAGAAAAACGCCTATAAGGTAGCGTGAGATCGTTTCTATGTTGAGCAAAGAACCGCGCTAGCGGAGCTGTTAAATCGTACCTTAGCGCTAACCAATTATCATCCTCATCTCTCCACGAAAAAACACCCTCATTCGGTCGATCAATATCTGGAAGGAATTTCCCTAACGCTTCGACAGTTTCAATAGCTGGGGTTTCGAGCACATCAAAGCCATAATGATAATAAATATCACTGACAGATTTCAGCATCGCATTACGAGCAATCACATCTAATCCTTCATAGTCACGAAATCCCTTAGCTGTTATAGCTTTTGGTTTAATTGGTCTTTTAATTTTTTTTTTCATAATTTTTTAACTCTGAACGATTTGAAATAAGCACATGGTTATAAACTATTCTAATAAACCATACAGCATTCTTAATTAAACTTCCCTCTAAAAAATGTAAGAGGTTCAAGATTACTTTTATTACATGATGTTACCAACCCCAAAATTATTGAATGATCTCCACCATCATAAACAGCCCGCAACTCACATTCAAAAGTGGCAACCGCATTATCAATAACAGGCACACCCATGTGATTGAGATGGTAATCAATACCAAAAAATGGTTCTGGGTTTTTTGAAAAGTTTAATGCAACATTTTCTTGATTTTTAGATAGGATATTCACTATGTAATGTTTAGCAGTCGTCATTATCGGATGTTTTTTTGACTTCTTAGACAGAGACCATAAAACTAACGGCGGCTCTAATGAGACCGATGAAAAACTATTAGCCGTTACTCCAAAGGAAATGTTACGTTCTACAGTGGTGACTACAGTTACTCCAGTTGAAAAACATCCCATTGCTGATCTAAAGTCTAAATTGCTCATTTATTTAATGTCTCAAAAAGATTAGAAATGTAATGGTCTAAATGCCGAACCTAATTGCCGACATTATTATAGGATGTATTGCCATGGATAACCTCGAAAGTCGAGTGACAGATTTAGAAATTCAAATAACTTATCAAAATAAAACACTTGAAGAACTTAACACGATAATTATTGACCAACAGAAAAAAATAAATACTCATGAGAAATTTAATAGTTATATAATTGAAACCTTACGAGACTTTATTGAAATTGACGATGATTTAATACCGGGCGGCCCAAGTCGAAACACCCGCCCTCATTACTAATGTCAAATCTTTTAACTTTCCATTCTTTCAATGTGCGCAACCCCATCAATATGTTTTATTGCTCCGATCATTGCAGGGGAGATTGAATAATTATTTTGTAATTCGATCTCTACCTCGTTTCGTAATTCAGGAGCAACAACAACAATATTAATGGGAACTTTAGGTGAGTCATTTCTTTCATCGGATTCTTTTAACCTTTCGGCTAAAGCGTTAACTGCCTCAACAGATTTCAGAAAAATTCGTAAACCTCCCAATTCACATTTCTCAATAATTTTATCTATTGTTTGAACGCTCTTAAGTAGTAGTTTTGCTTGCTTTCCTTCTGACTTCATCTCGCATAACAGCGTCAATATTTTTCCAATTTCGAAGTGATCTCTATTCCTCTCTAAAAGATCAGAAAAAACTGTAACTTCAAAAATGCCACCTGGATCAGAAAATTGTACAAACGCAAAACGATTTCCTTTAGCAGACTGGCGTTCTTGTTTGCCACTAACAACACCAACAATATGCACCAATGAACCTACTGTATCAGAATTCATTTTTAGATTAGAAAAAATTTCAATATTTTGATTCTTTAAATAAGATAAATATTCGTCGATTGGATGACCGGACAAATAAAACCCTACTGAATGATATTCCTCGCTAAGCCTTTCGCCAAACGTCCAATCTGCCATCATTTTAAGTCTTGGCTTTGGTATAGATTCTGCGACGGTACCGAATAAATTGCTTTGTCCAGACAATGCTTCATCAAATACCAGCCCTGAAAAGAGCATAAGTGGCTCAATCGATAAAAATAGGAACTTTCTATTTTTATTTAAGCAATCAAAAGCACCAGATCTTATCAGCATTTCAAGCGGTCGTTTACCAACCTTTCGTAAATCAACTCGGCGCGCAAAATCAAAAATATCCAGAAAAGGTCCTTTTACTCCTCGAGCATCAACTATTTGTTCAACGGCCCCAATTCCTACATTCTTTAACGCTCCCAACGCATAAAAAATATTATCGTCAAAAACTGAAAAATATGCATCAGACTTGTTGATACATGGTGAATTTAATCCAAATCTCAGATTTTCTATTTCTTGTTTATAAAGAGTCAATTTTTCAGTTAAGTGAATATCACAATTCATGACCGCCGCCATGAACTCAACGGGATAATTTGCCTTCAACCAGGCGGTTTGATAACTTAAAACTGCATAGGCCGCAGCATGAGACTTATTAAACCCATAGTTTGCAAACTTTTCTAAAAAGTCCCATACCCTGACAGCAGTTTTTTTGTTAACACCATTTTTTTCAGCCCCTTCCAAAAAGTTCGGTTTCTCAGCATCCATAGCATCTTTTTGTTTTTTTCCCATTGCTCGTCGGAGCAAATCAGCACCGCCAAGACTATATCCGCCCATTTTGCGCGCAATTTCCATTACTTGTTCTTGATAAACAATGATACCCTGAGTTTCATCTAAAATTTCATCAATTAATGGATGAATGCTTTCCCTTTTTTTCTCACCGTTCTTAACCGCACAAAACTTAGGTATATTTTCCATGGGTCCGGGTCTATATAATGCAACGAGTGCAATTATATCCTCAATGCACGTGGGTCTTAATTGGCTCAACGCTTCTCGCATGCCAGCACTTTCAACTTGGAATACCGCTACTGTTTTTGCCTGCGCATAAAGTTCAAAAGTTTTCGCATCATCTAAGGGGATTAAATTAATGTCGATATGAATATCGCGTGTTTTTAGTACTTCTATCGCATTCTGAACAATAGTAAGTGTTTTTAAACCCAAAAAATCAAATTTCACCAAACCAGCTTGTTCTACCCACTTCATATTAAATTGAGTAGCTTGCATATCAGATCTTGGATCTCGATATAAAGGTACTAACTCCTCAAGAGGTCGGTCGGCAATAACAACACCTGCGGCATGCGTTGCCGCATTTCGAAGCAAACCCTCTATTTTTTCTGCATAATCTAACATTCGCGCTACAACTTCACTATTGTTTTTCTCTTCCAAAAGCTTTGGCTCATCTTTGAGCGCCTGACTAATGGATACTGGCCTGGTAGCCTCAATGGGAATCATCTTCGAAAGTTTATCAACATGTCCATAAGGTATCTGAAGCACCCGACCAATGTCACGGATTGCAGCTTTTGATAAAAGGGCACCAAACGTTATTATTTGCGCGACTTTATCTTTCCCATATTTTTCTTGAACATAACTTATTACTTCTTCACGCCTATCCATACAAAAATCTATATCGAAGTCTGGCATGGAAACTCTTTCAGGATTTAAAAACCGCTCGAACAATAAAGAATATCTGATTGGATCTAGATCAGTTATAGTAAGAGCATATGCGACTAAACTACCCGCTCCTGACCCTCTACCTGGACCTACTGGAATCTCTTTGGACTTGGCCCATTTAATAAAATCAGCAACGATCAAAAAATAACCCGGAAAACCCATATCTTCAATTATACCTAATTCAAAATTTAATCGGTCAAAATATTCCTCAATACTTGTCGCATGAGGAATTTTTTTTAACCTTTCCTCTAAACCAAGAGTCGCCTGTTTTTTTAACTCAACAACCTCATTATCAGCATATCTCGGCAGAATTGGGGTACGAAGCTCAGCCTTAACCGCGCATCTACGAGCTATTTCAATAGTGTTAGATATGGCTTCAGGAAGATCTGAAAAAAGTTCCTTCATTTCAACTGCGGATTTAAAATAATGGTGGTTTGTTAACCTGCGTCTTGGAGCCTTCTGGTCCATATAAGAACCAGTAGAGATACATAACAACGCATCATGGGCTTCATACATTTCTTTGGTTGGGAAATAAACGTCGTTTGTAGCAACAATAGGTATATTGTGCTTTAAAGCTAATTCTAGAAATATTGGTTCAGTTATTCCTTCCTCAATTGTTTTTAGATCATTTAGGGTAGGGTGCCTCTGTAACTCAAGATAAAAACGATCTCCAAAAATTGCTAGAAACCTATTGACAATATCGTCAATAGAGTTGTTTTGAGGCGATAAAAGTACTTGCCCTAACGGTCCAGGTGCTCCACCACTGAGACATATCAAGCCATTACCATACAATTCAAGGTCATTAAATTCGATAAAAGGGTCACTCTGCTCATGTTCCAGGTAACCTATCGTAGAAAGTTTCATCAGATTTTGGTAACCTAGTTTATCTTTTGCGAGCAATACGATTGGCTTTGGTGCCAAATTTTTGTTATGCTGGTCGTATCTTAAATTCATTTGGCAACCGATTATCGGTTGAATTCTTTCATTAGATAGTAATTCAGAAAATTCCAGCGCTGCAAACATGTTTCCTGTATCAGTAATGGCGACCGCAACCATGTTATTTTCTAGGCAAAGATCTTTTACTTTTGTTATAGTAATAGCTCCCTCTAAGAGCGAATACGCACTATGTAGATGCAAGTGAACAAAATCAGAATTTACAAGTTCTTTGTTACTCATAATTGTGTACTGTTTTTACCTAAAATGTTTCAGCTTGATCTATTTTTTATCGCTCTGAACACAAAGTAGCAACCGTTTAGTTAGTTCTTATTTTGAATCTATTCTAACATAGAAGCGATTATTTTATAGTAAACTAATTGCAGGGTTATATGCATTTTTCCATACCCACACTTCAACCCATCATTCAACTTTAACTGAACGCGTTGAACTAAATAAACACTTTGAACTCATTGATCGGATACCATTTTTAATTAGTTCTGTTAAATTTATGTGCCGTGCAAAGTAAAAATCCAATTCTAAATATAAAATACCAAATAAAATAACGACCAACACCAAATTCATAGTGCTATGTGTACATTTTTTTGACGTAAAATTACTAATTAATATACTTGATGGAAATCAAATTGATGGTTGCTTAGAACATCCGTAACTGCATGTTTATAAACTATTTCTCTTTTTTTCCTTGTAAAAAAACATGTAATTTATTTGTCGTTAAAAGCTCAAAAATTAGCGGTAATGATAGTTCTCTTTTAATTTACTTAAGTTTTTTATCTTGTGATACATGTAGGATTGAACCCTAACTGTTGATCATTTATTTTGTTTCTACCTTTGTATTTGTAGATTTTATATTCTTTACTATCTTTATTTAAAAATGCTTTTGTATATGTCTCAGCCATTTCAGTCAAAAATACGGCTTCTTGGTGTATGTAGTTTCTGGAGTTCTGATGTTTCCAACTTGAATTACCAATGTAGATATCTTTTCCGTTAATAAAAGTATAAATATCACCTTTTAAAGACTGATGCCTTGGAAGTGATTCTAACCAAGCCAAATAATCCACTGCATCTTGATTTAGGAACTCTACTGCATCTGTAAGTTTATTATAAATTTTATCATCTACAGGATACTGGTATTCTTCTGCTAATGCTACCATTCCAAGCATATTATTTAATCCTGAACTGTGATACCAGTAACCTCTTACACCTCTAAAACTATTGTTATTGATATATCCACCTTGATCAAATATTGCATAATCAATATATTTGAATGTATCGTTAAATGTATCTTCGGCAATATCTTTTCTGTTTTTCCAATGTGCATAAGCCAACATACTTATACCACCGTGACCCATTTGATAGAATCCTTTGCCATCAGTATCACCTGATCCACTGCTATAGAACCAAGGCTTGATGTAATCCGTATACAATGCATCAAGATAATTCTCAGTGATAGTCAGTTCTTTATCGTTCATATAAGGCTTCGCCAAGTTGGCAATAATAGCAATTTGCCCACTATACCGTGCAGCTTCTTGTGCAGTATGCCAATGACAAGATGCTGATTCTTTACCTTTGCCATTGTAACAACGAGTGAATGTGCCGTTAGCCCTCATGTTTTGAATTTCTTGTACCGTTGTACTATCCATTATATAGTCTGCTTCAGCAAAGGTAACAATCAAATCGATTGCTTTATTGGCCTGTGTTTCGATAGTGCCGTCAATGATTGAATTGGTTAATGCAGTATTAATATACTCCATTCTATCCGTTAACTGTTTAAAGTATACAGTAAGCGAGTCACTTCTTTTTGCATGATCTTCCTTCCAATTATAGTTTATCAAATCCTCAAGCCATTTATAAACGCCTGGTTCTGTTAAGTCATGATTAGCAAAAAGACTATTTGAATAAGAAGAATTGGCCTCACCTGCCTTGGCCATCTTACAAGATTTATTAATTTCATCCGTAAAAAAGTACTTTGGCATAGTGATGTTTACATCATATTTTACTGCATTGGAATTGTTTGAACTGGCAACAGTACCAGTCGTATTACAGGACATTGTTGATACAAGAACAACAATGGCAAGTAAACCAGTAATTTTCATCTAACGCTCCCTCCAACTATCTTATTATAGCATGATTATTTGGTAGTCTCTTCAAGAAAATTACTATCGATTTCTGTCTGAAGCAAGGGCAACCATTAAAGCTAATGTTACTTTATTTTTGAATTCCAAATCGTTGTGAATATGAACGAGTACTTTAGACATTTATTTCTCCATAGAAATTATTTAGAATATCAATAGTTTTTTTTGAACTGTTTCAACTCGGCGAGTAATTAAGAAAATCTATTTGCGAAAATCAGAAAAGTACCCCAAAACAACTTGCCCAATAACACTTTACATTAAAAAACTATAATGGAATCAATAATTTATTTTACAGTATCATTTGTTCAGTGTAGTAGGAAGTTATTCCTAGCAGATTGTTTCTTCCATTTTATTATAACTCAACGAACTCCCCTACTCCAATTGGCAATCTATTCACGATACTAATTCTTTCTCTATGAGACAATCACCGAACAAAGAGAAAGAGGAAAGACCTTTGATCAAATCGCAGAGTGGTTAAACAGAAAAGGTTGTCTATCAGTTCGTGGCAAGAAGTTCAGAGGTGCTCATGTTCATTCCATAGTGAAGAAGAAATGACTGAAAGATGAGAAGTTTGAAAGAGAGTATCCCGAGAAGTGGTCTGATTGTAGTTTAGAGTTGGTTGATAAAACTTTGGTAAATAAGTTTGAAAATTAGTTAATTTCAATAATCTTATTGTTGAAGTATGAGTTGTCTAGTGAAAAACTAGTGACTTGTTTAAAGTGATAAATGCAAGCGCTAATAAAGTTGATTTTAAATTGCGGGATAATCCTTGTTGGACTTTATTAAAAAAAAGATGAAATTAAAAAGGTCTATACTTTATCCTGACAATAAACTAACTAATTAAGGCTTATAATTTTTACAAAAAACTGTTGCCCCAACGAAATTGAAATAAAAATTTTCTTTTCCAAGGTTAGTTTTACTACCCATAAAATTTTTTCTTTGTTTCCAAAGTTTATTACCCAAATTCGCAAAATGATCTACTTCACGTAACAACTTCTTAGGTAACGGCATAAGCAACAAATTTTCCCTAGTAACATGAAATCCATCGCCAATAGCACGCCAATGAATTAACGCCTGTCTGGATGCTAAAAAATAAAATATAGCATTTTTTAGGTCAGTTGTTTCAACTGTTATTGAGGAGATACCTGTACTTCTGAATCGACTAAGACCAACTGAAAGAAAATTTCTTGCAGTAGTTCCAAAAAATATTTTT
>MDTB01161554.1_pt1 | contig 38914 bp, 34 predicted proteins | sample 811161 | NCBI WGS metagenome assembly MDTB01 (sample SAMN05326650, study PRJNA326480) | marine metagenome | isolation source: seawater | place: Mediterranean Sea | collected 2009 | reverse complement strand
TGCCAGCAATTTTTGCCACTGGTTTATTTCCCCTTATTAGAGTTTGTATAATACTAATTATATTGAGTATTATAATAGATGTATTAGTCCATTTAGTTACATTACATGTAGAAATTGATGCAAGTTTTAATAGAGCTTTGCCAATTCTAAAAGAAAAAATTCCTTCTGAGTATCACAAAGAATGTAGGTCTGTTTTAAGAGCAGCAGCATATACTTATGTAATTTCTGCGTTGAGCAGAGTTATAAATTTGAGAAATATATGGTTATTAATTACGAGATTAAGATAAGGTAAAAGACCTCAGAATAGTTTTTTTTTGTATTGGGAATGTTTCGTATTTTTGTCTATATTGTTGCATAAAAAAGATACCTATATCGATACCTACGACCACTAGCATAATTTAAAAAAATAGAAAAAAATGGCAAAATACCTAAGATTATTGCTCCACTCTTTATATTTGATGATTCCATCCTCCGGAGCCAATGGAGATGAAATACTCTCATGATAAATATTCAGAATATTACAATTCGTTTAGGCGGAAACCTTATAATAGATAATGCATCTGCTTCCTTACCCCCCAAAAGTAAGATAGGCCTAGTTGGAAGGAATGGTTGTGGAAAATCAACATTATTAAAAACCTTTTCTGGTTTGATTGAACCAGATAGTGGGATCATTAAAACGCCAAAAAAAATAAAAATTGGATATGTTGCTCAACATGCCCCAAGTGGAGTTAGATCACCACTGGATATTGTTCTTGAAGCAGACCATGAAAGATTTTTTCTCCTCAATGAATTAGAAAATTGTAAAGAACCTTTAAGAGTCTCAGAAATTTATGAACAGCTTAGAATAATCAATGCTTCAGCAGCACCTGCCAGAGCAGCCCGTATACTATCTGGCTTAGGTTTTAATGAGGAAGAACAAAATAAATCGATAGATAATTTCTCTGGAGGTTGGCGAATGAGAGTAAGCTTAGCAGCAGTATTATTCTCTGAACCCGATTTGCTATTATTAGATGAACCTTCTAATCACCTAGACCTTGAGGCACAGGTATGGTTAGAAAACTTTCTTAAAAAAATACGGTCAACATTATTAATCGTAAGTCATGAACGTGATCTCTTAAATTCTGTTGTTGATCATATTTTACATATAAATTTAGGAAAAATGAATTTATACCCTGGAAATTATGATTCATATGAAAAACAAAAACATGAACGTCAGTCTCAGATGAATGCAATGAGAGTAAAGCAAGAAATAAAAAGAAAAGAATTAAATGCATTTATTGATCGATGGAGGTACAAAGCTCACAGTGCCCGTCAAGCTCAAAGTAGAATGAAAGCATTATCAAAATTAGAACCTATAGCTATGGTCACTGAAGACCCTAACTTAGTTTTTGATTTTCCAAGCCCCGGTGAATTGCGTCCACCACTTATCACCGTGTCAAATGCAGAAGTAGGATACAAAGAAAAAAAATCCGTTTTGTCAAAAATAAATCTTCGAATAGACCCAGATGATCGTATTGCATTAATCGGTAAAAATGGGAATGGAAAGAGTACATTAGTAAAATTACTATACGGGGATCTTAAAGCAAGTGATGGTGAAATAAATATTAATTCAAAGCTGCGTATAGGTTATTTTGCACAACATCAAATTGAAGAATTAATTTTAGATGAAACACCTATTGATCATATGACAAAATCACTTCCACTTGCTAGCCCTTTAGAGATTAGAAACCAACTTGGAAGATTTGGTTTTTCGGGAAATTTGGCAAACCGTAAAGTAAAAGAATTATCTGGTGGAGAAAGATCAAGGCTCGCCTTAGCCATAATAACAAGAAATGCGCCTCACATATTATTATTAGATGAACCAACAAACCACCTTGATGTGGATGCCAGAGATTCATTGGTACAAGCACTAAATATTTACCAAGGTGCTGTTATTATAGTTAGCCATGACAAACACTTACTCCAGTTATCTGCAGATAAATTGATATTATTAAAAAATGGAGTTGTACAAGAATTTAATGGAAGTCTAGATGATTATGAAAAAGTTGTGATATCTGAAAATAAAAATAATTCTTCAAAAAAACAAGCTGTTATTAAAAAAGAAATTAATACCGATTTAATAAGTAAAAAGGAAAAAAGGAAAGTTTCTGCTGAGACAAGAAATCAAAACAAAAAGCTTGTTAGGCTATTGAAGGAATCTGAGAAAAATTTGAATTTACTCATAAGTAAAAAAGAAGAACTGGATAAAATTTTTCTCGATGTTAACTCATTTAAAAATAATTCTGAAACTATAAATATATCAAAGTTAATGAAGGACCGTGGTGAATTGGAAAAAAAAATTAAGGAGGAAGAAAAAATATGGCTAACTTCATCAGAAAAAATAGAAAGTTCTAAATAAAAACAATTTATCAGTTAAAAAAATATCTTCTTTGGAAAAGTTCTTTGGCAAGTGTATTTTTAACTTATTATGTTAAGTAAATCGGCTTATTTTACGAAAAAATCTCTAAAAATACTGACCCAGAATATAAATTTAGAAACAATACTCATATTAAGACTAGGGGTTTAGTGATTGTAAATACAGTTAATAGCTGTTAGTTCTTCAAGTTATTAAAAAGATCTTGAAAAGCTCGAGAAACTGCCAAAAAAATACAATTAATAGCACCGTTCACGAAAACTAACATAACCAGCCTAAGGGAATAATTGCCTAACCTTTTAATAAACTAGCCTTTTAATATGTGAATTATATAAGAATTTGCAATATATCTTGTGGATAAAAAAAAATATAGCTTTAAATCACTTAAAACTAGTTTTAGAGTACTGTCACAGGGTCGCTGGAATCCTTCCAAAAGGGTAAAAATAATGCCTAGAGGATTTAAACACTTGTTTGTTTAAGGAAGGAATGAAATGACACTAGCAATCTTTAATAAATTACTCGCATTTATATTGTGTATTGCTCCGGTTGTGTTTGCAACAAAAATTCAGCTATTTAGTAAGGCACTATCATCTTCTTTTTTATTCTGCATTTTATGTGTTTTTGTTGCTTTTATAATTTGATGATTGCAAAAAAATTAATACTAATTATCTGACTGATATTCATATTGATTCTTTGGCTTATATCTCACAGCTAAACACGCAAGAGCGATTATCAAAAGTGCGGTTGCTTCGTAAAGAAGAGACACTGTTTCCATCTCTTTACCTTGAAGTATAATTAACCTTGAAATAGCAGTCATTGCAATAAATAAAGGAAGAGTAATTGGGATTCTATTACTAACAAAAAATATACCTATCATTCCGAGAACTTCTGTATAAATAAATAACAATAGTAGATCAGCTAGCTGAATATCCCATGATGCATAGATTTTTGTTAGTTCCTGAATTGTAGCAATTAAAGTTAACACAGCAATTAATGCTAATAGAGATTTTTCAATAACCTTTATGGCTTTAGCCACTTTGTCTTGTAACATACAGAGTCTACCTCCGAGATGAACTAATTTAGTTTCAAAATAATTTAACACTAAATATATATTTAAAAGCAGATAATATAATTAAGTATTACTTTTTACGTATTAAATATTGCAATAGAGCATTTTTCTTAACAATATTTCTATACAAATCTATACAAAATTGAAAAGTGAATATAACTCATATCTATATTAGATTGAACGTAAAAACAATTTTACTTAGCTTTTTAATAATTATATTATAAACTTACTTTATCTATGGTAATCTATATTTTATATCTTCAGAAACTGCCAAAAAACACATAAATCAAAGAATAATTATTTATTTTTTTTATTATAAATCAAAAAGGTTAAAAAGTATTCTTTTTCAATGCCTTATAAAGGTAAGAATCACTTGCGAACCGTTAGCGTATGGACTAAGGTTTTGTTACTTCCTTATTATTTTATAAGGACGTGGGCTAAATTGACTATTTAAAAACAGTTGGGGAGCTTATATAGCTATGGATAAAATGTTACTTCTTAATCCAGCAGACTACGTTGGTGTTAGTTTTTGGATTATTTCTGCTGCAATGGTTGCAGCAACATTCTTCTTTTGGGTTGAAAGAGATCGTGCAGTAGGAAAGTGGAAAACTTCACTTACAGTTGCAGCAATGGTTACAGGTATTGCAGCTATTCACTACTTCTATATGCGTGAGGTTTGGGTCGGAACTGGTGAGTCACCAATAGTGTTCCGTTATGTAGATTGGCTCCTAACCGTTCCTCTTCAAATCATTGAATTCTACTTAATTCTTGCTGCTATTGCAGTAGTCTCATCCTCTCTTTTCTGGAGACTATTAATTGCTTCAGTAGTAATGCTTGTTGCAGGATACCTTGGTGAAGTTAGCGCTATGGGATCTGGAGAGTCAAATACACTTTGGCTTTGCTTTGTCATCGGGCTTGCTGCTTGGTTTTACATCATCTATGAAGTCTTCTCTGGAGAAGCTAGTAAGATTAATGCTAGCCAGGGGACCGCTGCTTCACAAACTGCGTTTGGAGCATTAAGGATGATTGTTACAGTAGGTTGGGCAATATATCCGCTTGGTTACCTCTGGGGTTATGCCGGTGGCGGTGACGCAGCTGCATTAAACATTATCTACAACTTAGCAGATTTTGTTAACAAGATTGCATTTGGTGTAGTCATTTGGGCAGCAGCTACTTCTTCGTCCGAATAATTAAGTAACCTTTTTTAATTTTTAGATTAGCGGGTAATTTCTATTGAATTTAGAGTTACCCGCTTTTTTAGGTTAATATGGATAATTTAACTAACCTTAAGGCAGAACTCCAAACTCGCTTCTCCTCGGTTTTACCTAAGCAAGGCCATGAGCTTCATGAAATTGCAAAATTCCATTTCAAAGACTTTGGTAAACTTATAAGGGGTAGTTCTGCATTAGCTATTTCTAATGCGGTTAATTTAAATTTTGAAGCTTCAATTAATTGGGCATTATCTGTAGAACTTTTACATAATGCATCATTGGTTCATGATGACGTATGTGACAAGGACTCACACAGAAGACACCATCTAACAGTATTTGCAGAATTTGGTTCTCCATTAGCAATTTGTTTTGGAGATTGGTTAGTAGCAAAAAGTTTTGAACATGCTGTTATTTCAATAAACAAAGCAGATAAAAAATCTAATGATGCAATAATTTTACTTTCATCAGTAATGGCAGATTTATCAAAAGGGCAAGCTAGAGAGTTTATCGGTGAACCGGTTTTAGATTGGGATAGTTATAGCAATCTTGTTAACGGCAAAACTACTCCTCTTCTCGCTGCTGCTATAGAAGGCCCTTTTTTATTAGCAGAAGCGGATGATCACTTGGATGATATTCGTAACATTATTCAAGCTTTGGGTATGAGTTATCAGATTTCAAATGATATACTAGATGTTTTGGGTAAAGATGGGTCTTCAATGGCATTTAATGACCTAATGAGAAAAGCTCCTAATGCAGTTTCAATAACTTATAGAAATAAACTAAAAAACGGTCATAAAATTAATTTTGATAAATGGATGAATAATATTAATTTAGATTCTTCTATCAATTGGTCAAAAGAAATTAAAAATAATGGAGCCTTAGAAAGTTGTATAAGAAAATTGAATCACTACCTCCAAATATCTCATCATTATCGCTCTAAATTACCAGATGCTCTTCAAGATGCTCTGTTACCTATCGTCACTTATCTTGAAAGTACATCAAAAGATATGTGTCCGACTTATAAAAAATTATAGAGCATCAAGTGTTGAATAGTGCTCAAAACGCCAAAGTTTTAGTAATTGGTGGTGGGTTTGGTGGAATGGCAGCAGCATTGCGATGCAGGTCATTAGGCTTCGACGTTACAATAATTGATAGGCTGCCGAAATTAGGTGGAAGAGCTCAAGTTTTCACAATTGATGGTTTCAAACATGATGCAGGTCCTACAGTTATAACTGCACCTTTCTTATTTGAAGAACTTTTTTCTCTTTTTAATGAAAATATTCATGACCATGTATCATTTGTTCCTCTAACGCCATGGTATAGATATGTATTTCATAATGGACAAACTTTTGACTATGGCGCAGATGAAAAATTATTAGCTAAAGAAATTGGCAAGTTCAGTCCTCAGGATATAAACAACTATCATAATCTTGTAGAAGCATCTAAAAAGATTTTTGACATTGGCTTTACGAAACTTGCTCACAAACCATTTCTTAGCGTTAACTCAATGATAGAGCAACTCCCACATTTGATTAATTTAAGAGCTGATAAAACAGTAAGTGAATTTGTAAAAAAATATATTAAGAATCCTTTTTTACAAAGAGCATTTTCAATTCATCCCTTACTTGTCGGAGGAAACCCATATTCTACAACAAGTATTTATTCTCTAATACATTATCTTGAAAAAAAATGGGGGATACATTTTTGCATGGGTGGAACTGGTCGTCTAGTTGAAGCGCTTACAGAATTAATGGTTAAACAAGAAATTAATATTAAAACAAATACAGAAGCAACCCAGCTAAATATTAAGAATGGCATGGTTGATGGTGTTATCCTGAATGACGGAGAAAAAATTAAATTCGATTATGTAATTTGTAATGCGGATCCTCCAATTGTTTATAAGAAATTATTAAGAAATAGCGTAACTCCATCACTAGGTATTAATAAATGGCTACCTGAAAGATATACAAAGTATTCTATGGGATTATATGTTTTATTTTTTGGAACAAAAAAACAATATCCAAATGTTGCTCATCATACTATTTGGTTAACCCATAGATTCAAAGAGCTACTAAATGATATTTTTGAAGGGAGAGCTACTGATGATTTCTCACTATATATCCATAGACCCACAGCAACAGATTCTTCATTTGCTCCAGACGGCTGTGATAGTTTTTATGTTCTATGCCCAGTACCTAATCTAAAAACATCAATTAATTGGGAAACTGAGGGAAAGAAATTAAGAAATAAAATTGTAAATGCATTATCAAAAACAATACTCCCTAATTTAGAAAAGTATATTACTGGAGAAAAGTGGATGACACCCATAGATTTCCAAGAGACATACCTTTGTGAACATGGTGCAGGTTTTTCAATAGCGCCAACTCTAACACAATCAGCATGGTTCAGATATCACAACCAAGATAAGAAATTAAAGAACCTGTTTTTTGTTGGAGCTGGAACACATCCAGGTGCTGGTCTTCCTGGGGTAATAAGTTCTGCGAAAGTGGTAGAATCACTAATTAAGAATCAAAACTAATCTATAATGATAATAAGTAATAAAACTAGTAAAGTGATAGTATTAGAAGAAATTATTGAAAAAGATGCTAATGATATACTAGCAAGATACGGTAAATCATTTCACTGGGCACGGCGCTTCTTAGGCACTAAAGCCAGTGATCAATCAACAAGCTTATATGCTTTTTGCAGATACCTTGATGATATTGCAGATAACGAGAATAATCTCGACAAATTATTAAAAGTAAAAAATTTCCTTATTAAACAAGATAAAACATATTCTATTCACCCTTATGTAGATTCTTTTGTAAGACTCTCTAAGGAAATAAATATTCCTAAATATGTACCGCAGGATTTACTTTCTGGCTTAATAAGTGATCAGGGTGAAGTTTTAATTCCCAATGAAGCTAGTTTAATAAGGTATTCTTACCAAGTTGCAGGTACAGTTGGGCTCATGATGGCTTCGGTACTAGGAGCAAGTAATCAAAAGTCCCTAGCATTTGCTATTGATCTAGGAATAGCTATGCAGCTAACAAATATAGCAAGAGATGTTCTTGAAGATGCGAGCAATAATCGACGTTATCTGCCTGGTACTTGGTGTAACAATATAGGGCCAAAAGAAATTCTTGATTGTGCTAAAAAGATAGAAGAAAAGGAAACCGCTAATATCTCTTCAGCCATAAACCGTGTACTTATTTTGGCAGAGAGATACTACCAGTCAGGTATAACTGGGTTAAGATATCTTCCTATACGTAATCACTTAGCTATTGGAATTGCCGCCATTGTTTATAGACTTATTGGAAGAAGGTTAATGAAACAAGGTACTAAGTGGTGGAATGGGAGAGAAGTTATTGGTTCAGGAAGAAAAGTAACTCATTCATTCCTAGTAATGACAACTCTTATTAGTAGATTTAAGAAATACCCTCTTCATAATGTTGATCTACATATTCATCTGAGGGAGTTTTTAAATGAGTCTACATAATGAAAATAATTTTAATTCTTACCCTACAGCAATTATTGGAGCAGGTTGTGCCGGCCTATCTCTAGCTTATAAACTAATTGGTTCTCAACAAGTTCCACTGACAATATTAGAAGCTGTAAAATCACGTAAAGAACACATATGGGCTTTTTGGGATGATGGAAATAAGGATTTAGAAACTGCAAATGCCTTAGCAATTAAAAGTTGGAATAAATGGTCTATAAAGACCAAACTTGAAAATGTAACTCTTAGTGGAGAAAAGTTTAAATACACTGCATTATCATCCTTAAGGTTTGAAAATTATCTTAAAGAAAAAATTAAAAATGAAGGGTTTCATATTTTAAATGGTTTTGTTAGCAAAATTAAACATCATAAAGGGAGGAAAATATTAGTTTTAAAGGATGGTAGAGAAATAATTGCAAAAAATATTTTTGATAGTAGACCTCCAAATGTAATGAAGGGAGCAATGTATCAGCATTTCGTTGGTTGGAATATTGAAACATTGCTTCCTTCATTCGATAAATCCGAAGCTATTTTAATGGATTTTAGAGTGTCACAAGATAAGGGGATACACTTTATATATTTGTTACCTTTTACTAATCGAAAAGCTCTTATTGAATCAACAGTATTTTCAAATACAATTCTCCCTAATGAGTGGTATGAAAAACAAATTAAAAAATATCTTAAAGATAATTATCCTAATTCTGAATGGAAAATTATAAATAAAGAAAAAGGAATAATACCTTTAACAAATCTAGAAAATAAAATATCAATGGGAATTCCTATTGGAATGAATGCTAATGCAATGCGTGTATCGTCAGGATATGCTTTTGCACAAATACAAAAACAAATTTCACATTTAGTAAAGAGTCTGGCTCTTACTAAAAAAGGTTACAAAATAAACCCAGGTTCATCTTATTTAGAACAGTTAATGGATAAGATATTTTTAGATGTATTAAAAAATAATAATAATAAAGCTCCTGAAATATTTTTAAATATGTTTAAAAGTCTTAATGGTGATGAGTTTGCAAGATTTATGAATGGTTACAGTTCTCTTTGGGTAAAAGGAAAAATAATCAATGCACAAGAGAAAAATATTTTTATAAAAAGTGCTCTAAAAGTTTTGTTTACATGATCGCTGAAAAAATTCTACCAATAATAATAATACTTTTTGTAGGCCTTCCTCATGGTGCTGCAGATATATTAATAGCAAAACGTCTATTCAGGGATAGCTATTTTCATATTTTATTTTTTATTTTGGCTTACTCATTAATTGCACTTATAGTTGGTATTATATGGTTAATAATACCAACTATAAGCCTCCTTCTTTTTCTTTTAATTTCAATTGGCCATTTTGGGTTAATGGATACTTATAAAACCAGATCTCTTCCATTTAGATATGTAAGGGCCGGATTGTATGGTTTTACTCCTATAATCATTCCACTAGTTTTTCATACAAATGAAGTAAATTTACTTTTCTCGTTACTCTTATTTTCAAATAACTTTGAAATAATTAACTATATTCTCTTTTTATTTCCTTTGTGGATTATTGGAAATTTAGTATTTTTGTATAAGGGAGGAATAGAGACTAAATTTGAATTATTAGAAATATTTCTTATATCCATAGTATTAATAATATTACCTCCTCTTTGGGGTTTTGCATTTTACTTTTGCATAATTCATTCATCTCGTCATAGTATTAATGTTTTTTTCACTCTGGAAATATTATCAAAAACTGATTGGTTATCATTAATACTTATAATACTTGCAACTCTCCTATTTATTTTTTTAGGTGCGTATTTATTTTCGACTAACAACTTCGATAACAGTCTAATAAGATTAACATTTATAAGCTTAGCAGCCCTAACTATCCCTCATATAATTCTAATTGATTTTTATAAAGGTTTAACACTAATTAGTAAGAAAATTTCTTAGAATATTTAATATATTAGGTTTCTTTTTCCATATTACTTTTTAGCTTTGACGAAAATGCAAGAGTAATAAAAAACATGCTAAACATACTAACTAATACTATAATCTTTTGAATTATTACCTGCCGAACTAATTCATCAACGCCATCAATTGGGCTTCCGCTAAGTATTTCGTATGCAACATATAATACTGTCGATAACATACATGTTAAAATTGTATATAAATAGAAGTTTTTAATATTACTTCTAAATAAAACAATAGCGTAAAAAAATGTTGCTGGAACTAAAAAACGAAATGCATAAATAGCTAGAAAAATATGTTCTTCAACATAAAGATCATGAGGAGTTAATCCAACTCCGGAAAAAAATAAACAACCAAAAAAAATAAAAACAGATCCAAGGATTGATAAATAATAATTTATTCTGTCTTCTATAAATATTTGAGGAATAAATAAAAAAGCTACACCAGCAAAACTAAATAATGATAAAGTAAAAGAAAAAAAGAATGATGATAAAAAATTTACATCCCCAGAACTTGTTTCGTAGGCCCCAAGATCACTTAAGAAGTTATGCGACAGGGAATAACCTTCTTGTGTAGGATCATGAAGATTCCCACCTGGATAAAATAGTATTGACATAGCTATACCAATAAAAAAAAATATTGATACAAACCTAATAAAATTTATTGCAAATTTTATCCACATTACAGCCATATTTAGATTTACCATAATAAAAAAGAGTATAATTAATTTCTTTTTACTAATCCATAATTTGAATTGTAACGTAAAGAAGTTATATTTTAACAAATTGGATGAAATAAATGTCAATAATACAATACATGTTGTTTCTGGATAAAAATCACCAAATATTAAGTCGTAAAGAAATAACTGACTTACTATTCCACATAAAACCTACTGACTTGTGACATTATAAAGAGACTGCTGTCTATGACCAGAATTAAATCACGTAGTAAAGAGATATATAATAGGATATTAAAAATTGATGAGATTCCTAACCTTTTGAAAAAGAAGTATAGCGTTAAAGTCAATAATATAAATACTGTTGATCCCACCAGATACGGTGACTGGGAAAAATCTGGGCGTTGTACTGATTTTTAAGATTCTATTATAGATTTATAATTTTAAAAATAAAATATATTATTTTGGATGATTAAGTTTATTGGGCATGTCCTTTAATTTATTAATCCATAATTTTGAATACTTAGCATTATCATTAATTACAGTAAAAACCTTATCTTTTGCATCTTTATTACCAGAAACTTCTACTACTATTGTAGCAAGGTCTTCACGTGTAATTTCCATTCCTCGTTCAAAAGAATTTCTTTGAATAATTTTTATTAGTTTCTGTGATCCTGGATTATCATTAATTACTGAAGGGCATACAATGACGTATTCTAGCCCAGAGTTTACAAGATACTTTTCCGCTTTAGCTTTCCATAATAAAACATTGTTAAAAATTAGATTAAGAAAATGATCTTCAACACCTGAAGAAGATGAAGTTATTATAACATATCTTTTTACCCCTGCTGCTATTGAAGCATTAATCATGTTTACAGAACCAAAATAATCAACTCTTTCTGGACGATTCTTCCCAATAGGAATCTTGGAGGCAATAGCGACAATAACTATATCAATACCTTCTAATGCTTTTACCAAAGTTTCTGGCTTAGTAACATCAGCTTGGACCCATTCATAATGACTTCCAAATTTTTTAGATGCTTTATTAATATCTCTACTCATTGCTCGAAAATTAAGATCTAATTCATCTAAAAGATAAAGTATATGACTTCCATTATTTCCTGTAGCACCTGCAAGAAGAATCTTTTTATCTTTAAGATTTACTAGGGACTCATGACTAACTAATTCAATAGATGCATTAGACGAACTAGAATATAATGAAAAAAATAGAGTAAATATAATTATAAATAAATTCTTCATAAAAAATTAACTCTTGATCCCACCCTTTGTAAGACTTACAGGGTCTAATAATTTTGATAATTTATCTTTAGAGATATCTGTTTCTTCAAGAGCTACATCTAAGATTGGCCGTCCTTGAGCATAAGCTTTTTTTGCTATATCAGCTGCTTTTAAATAACCCACTACTGGATTTAGTGCTGTTACAAGTATAGGGTTTCTTGTTAAACTTTTATCAATATTTTTCTTGTTCACTTTAAAGGTTTTTATCGCTTTATCAGCAAGTATATTCATACCGCCAGAGAGAATGTTAATACTTTTTAAAAGGTTATAAGATATTACCGGAAGCATTACATTTAATTGAAAATTTCCAGACTGGGCTGCTAAAGATACAGTTACATCATTTCCAATAACATCTGCACATACCATAGCAACAGATTCAGGAATTACAGGATTAACTTTACCAGGCATAATACTACTTCCTGGTTGGAGTGCTTCAAGTTCTATTTCACCGAGACCACTTAATGGTCCACTATTCATCCATCTTAGGTCATTACTAATCTTCATAAGTATAGTTGCGAGGTTTCTAAGTTCACTAGAAAGTCTTACGGATGAGTCTTGTAGGCTTAAACACTGAAAAAAACTTTTACTAGAGTAAACCTTTACATTGAGGATTTTAGTTACTTCCTTGGAAAATTCTTTTGAAAAACTTTTATGTGCATTGATACCGGTTCCTACTGCAGTTCCTCCTTGTGGCAAGTAAAGCAATTGCTTAGTGATATTTTTTAAAGCTTTTTCAGAATTAGATAGAGCACCCCTCCAGGCTGATAATTCCTGTCCCATTGTTATGGGCATCGCATCCATTAGATGAGTTCTACCGGTTTTTGTGATTTTATTTACAGAAGTAATTTTCTTATCAATACAGGCTATAAGATTAATAATTGCAGGTAAAAGATGGTACGTTAAATCATGATAAGCACTTATATTAATACCAGTAGGTATTACGTCATTACTGCTTTGACTCATATTAACATGGTCATTTGGACTTACGTCTAAACCTGAAGTCCTAGATGCTATATTAGAAATTACCTCATTTGCATTCATGTTTGTACTAGTACCTGATCCTGTTTGAAAAATATCTACAGGAAACTGATCATTGTGTTTACCATCTTGAATTTCGATAGAAGCAGAAACTATAGCCTTAGCTCTTCTCTTATCTAGTAAGTTCAAGTTACTATTTGCTCTCGCTGCAGCTCCTTTGATTATACCTAAGGACTTTATGTAACTTGATCCAAAGGGGAAATTAAAGGTAATTCCGCTAACAGGAAAGTTTTTTAGAGCTCTTTGCGTTTGCGGCCCCCAAAGGGCTTTTTTTGATATTCTGACCTCTCCCAGACTATCTTTTTCAATTCTAAAGTTTTTATTTGACATAATTTTGCATTCTTTTTGACAACAGGTAAAAGTTAAGTATAAGAATTAAATAAAAATCTATAATATAGATAAAATGTTAAACGTTAATTATCAAGAATTTTTTAGGATTGATAAATATCATAAGATTTTTTAAATTAAAAACATATTACCATTATAAAAAATTAAATAAATGAATCAACTTATTAAAACAATTAAAGAAAATAAAGATACTAATTATGCTCTAAGATATGCTTTTGATAAATTATTCCAAGGTGTAAAAGATAGAAAAAGTGACTTTCATATCCTTACTTTGGCAACAGTTGATGAATATGATAAACCTCAAGTAAGAACGATAGTAATGAGAGAGTTTAATTCAGAAAAAAGAACTATAAGATTTCATACTGATAATAGATCAAAAAAGTTTTATGACATAAGCAATAATAATAATGTTTCATTATTAGCTTATGATAATATTGATAAGCTACAAATTAGAATGCAATGTGAGGCTAAGATTTATCACTCAAAAGAAGTATTATCTGATATTTGGAGAAAAATGAATATAAGTAGCAAAGAATGCTACAGTATAAAGAATTCCCCAGGTGAAATTATCAACTCACCTTTTCATTTAGATTATTATACTTATAATGATGATAAAAAAAGTTTTAATAATTTCACAGTGATTATCTGTGAAATAAAAAATATTGATTTACTTTTCCTTCATCATGAAGGACATATCAGAATAAATTATAACTGGATAAATAAAAGATTTAAAGGTCAATGGGTAATTCCTTAGTTATTTACTTTTCTATAGTATTTGTATATTCATTTTAAATGAAATATTACTCATTAATTAAAAAATCTCCCGGACTCTTAAGTTTTGGTTTTGGTATAAATTTTTTCTCTTGCCTTGGACAAACTTTTTATATCTCCTTATATAACGATAGTTTTAGGTCATCATTTTCAATAACACATGGTGAACTTGCCACCCTTTATGGTCTTGCAACAATTTTAGGTTCATTTTGCATGCTAGCCTTAGGGTGGTTACTTGATAAAATTGATTTAAGAAAATTTATGTTTTTTAACTCATTAACTGTAGCTTTTAGCTGTTGGCTTTTATCAATTGCTGACACCGTAATAATTATTTTTATAAGTTTCTTTCTTCTACGTCTTTCCGGTCAAGGTTTATGGGGATTATCGGCTCAAGTCACCATGGCAAGATATTTTGATAAAGAACGGGGTTTAGCTGCTTCTTTTGCAAATAATGGATTTGCACTTGGTTTTGCAATTGTTCCCATAATTGGTGCATGGTTAATTGATAATATCGATTGGAGAGATATATGGCTTTACTCTTGCTACTTTGTCTTATTTTTAATTATTCCCCTTAACGCGTTCCAATTAAAAGGACATAAAGAAAGGGATAAAAAATATAAAAATAAACTAAAATTAGAAGCACAACGTAATAAAACAGACGAAACAAAACAATTATCACTTAAATACGCAATAAACGATACTCAATTTTGGTTAATACAACCAGCCATTCTCGCAGCAACTGCAATCATTTTTTCTATACAATTCCATCAACTATATATTCTATCGAGTAAGCAATGGACAATTGAATCATATGCTTTTGGTTATATAATTTTCTCTTTAATGCTTTTGATAGGCTCATTAGTCGCTGGTCATATAGTTGATAAATTGGGCTCAATTAAACTTATGTATTTTTATTTGTGGCCACTTATCCCTGCATTATTACTTCTTGGATACTTTGATAATTATATATTTATATTTATCATTATGACTCTCACAGGTTTCTCATATGGGATGTGCCTAGTTGCATTTGTTACTGTATGGGCAGAATTATACGGAACACAATTTATGGGGCAAATCAGAACGTTCAATTTCTCTATGAATGTTTTATTAACTTCAGTAGCCATGGCACTAACTGGGTGGTTAATAGATATGGGTGTAAACTTAAATGTTCTTTGTCTTGGTGGTATTTGTTTTATTATTTTATCAATTATACTACTTAGATTCTCAGAAAGAATTAAATTTATAAATCAAGAAGTATAAATTTAATTTATTTTTCTTAACTCTCTCTTTAAAATTTTTCCTGTAGCATTCTTTGGTAAAGAATCTATAACCTTAATGTCTTTTGGTATCTTGTATCTAGATAACTTATCCTCACAAAAGCTAGATAATTCCTCGAAGGTAATATTTTTATTACCTTTAGTTACAAGAAAAGCCCTTAACCTCTCACCCCATTTATCATCTGGGACACCAACAATAGAATTTTCTAGTATATCTGGATGGGATAATAAAACTTCTTCAATCTCTCTAGGATATATATTTACACCACCAGAAATTATCATATCTTTAATTCTATCAACAATATATATAAATCCATCCTCATCTCTTCTACCAACATCGCCAACACTAATCCACCTATCCTCATTAAAAGCATCTGAGGTAGCTTCTGGCTTATTCCAGTAGCCATTAAAAGCAGTTGATGTCTTTACCCACAATTCTCCTGGCTCATCCACTCCAACTTCTTTAAAATTATTATCGGTTAACTTAACTAAAACTTGTGTAAATGGTGTTCCTACACAATTTATTTTGCTTAATTGATATGGAGGACGTAAATTTGAAACAAAACCGCATTCTGTTGACCCATAAGTCTCATGAAGTACATTATCACCAAAGTAATCTACAATTTTATATTTTAAATGTTGAGATAAAGGTGCCGCGTTGGAGATAATTGATTTAATATTAGGTTTTCTATATTTTTCTAAAATACTCTTTTCAAGTGAAAAAATATTATGATGCTGCGTTGGTACTGTAAATACTCCTGAAAAATTATTTTCCTTCAACTTCTTAAGCAAAAGCTCTGGGTCAAATTTATCTAATATCTCTGTGTAACCCCCAAACATAATTGCCGCAAGAGGATATGCAATACCTGCACCATGATGCATTGGTGTAGTACCCAAAAACTTATCCTCTGGTGAGAAACAACCATATTCGACAGCAATCTGATAAAAACCAAGAAGTCGAGAACGATGAGAAAGGATTACACCTTTTGGCTTACCAGTTGTTCCAGATGTATAAGGAATAGTCCAAGGATCCCATTCATGAACCTCTGGCAATTCATCTGGCATAACTGCATTTTTAATAAGTAATTCAAGTTCTCTTCCAATATGAATAATCTTTTCAACAGTTTTGAATGAAATATCAGAAATAGCATCTGCAGTGTTATCATCAACAAAAAGAATCTTTGCTTCAGCATCATCACATATCTCTTTAACTTCTCTACCCTTCAATGCAGGATTAATTAGCGCAAGAGGCACACCTGCTTCAGGAAAACCACAAACAATTTCAACATAATCAATTGAATTTTTCGCAAAAATTGCTCCATTATCTCCCTTTCTCAACCCTAAAACTGAAAGAGCTGCGAAAGTAAGAGAGTCACATCGAGTTGATAGCTCTTCAAAAGTCCGGGTTTTTTCTCCATGCCTTATTGCAATCTTGGAAGGGTTACGTTTCTTTATTGCACGCAAACCTCTTGCCATAGTCATTGAATAAAAAGAAAATGGTAAATTATTTAGACTTAATCCATTCGAGTTCATAATTTCTTATTCCAAACCTTAAGTAAATATTTTATAAATAATAATTGATTATATTTAAAAAATTCTGAAAACGACAGGTAAATATGAAAAAATTTATAAGCTTTTTCTTTATACAAACTATATTAATTTTTTCAGTTATAAATCCATTAAAATCTTATGTAATAAACATTAACAATAAAGAACTTATTGAGCTTCATAAGCAAGATGTGCCTATAGTTGATATCAGAACAGTAAATGAGTGGATGGAAACTGGGGTTATTCCAAATAGCCATACTTTAACCTTTGCCAATCATTCTAACAATAAAGACATTAACTTTTGGGTCTCAGAGTTATCTAAATTAATAAATTTAGCTGACCCTTTTATCATTATTTGCAGAAGCGGAAACCGCTCTAAAAGTTTATCTCAAAAACTATTGTCAAAAAATCTCCTTAATAACTTTTATAATGCAAAAGAAGGAGTCTCAAAATGGATTCTTAATGGTGGAAAAACAATAGAGTATTAAATATTAATTTAATAATAATTTCTAGAAGCTTAGGGGCTTAGGCATAAAACTATCTATATTATTAATCTCACCCTTACCTTTATAGTGAGCAGTATATGGATAATCATAAATAGGTCTTTTAGAAATAAAAACCTTATCTAAATTTATATTATTAAAATCTAAACTAGAATTACCATTTGCAAATTTATAACCTACTATGGTATTTGGCAAATTATCAACCTCAACCCAATCTCTAATAACATCAATCCAATTAAATTTATCAACACCTGGACCACCCCGACAATGATTCATTCCAGGAATGAGATATAGCCTTATAAAATTTTCAATATCATTTTTATTTGAGATTATTCTTTTTACTTTTTTTACATATTTAATCAATGGTTCAGTGTTAAGTAAATCATTTAAACCCTGATATATAATTATCTTTCCATTATTATTATGATATCTGGTTAGGTCGGGGTTATTGGGAGCCTGAAGAAATCCTTTTGTAAAAAGTCGAGGAACATCTCTATCTAAATCAAAATTAAATACATCGTATCCAGGACCAGGATCATAATCAAACCAAGTATACCTTAATCTATCTAAAGCTAGTGGTTCAAATTTACCAATCTTACCAGGCTCATTTAAAATATACCTTTTTAAACCCAATTCACCACCATGTGGCAATCCCCAACTAACTCGATTTTGATTTGATAAAAAAGCGCCTTTATAAAGCTCCTTAATAACTTTAATTTCAATCTCAGAAAAACAATTATCACTAATATTATCTTTACACTGCATTAACTTTAAGTTTAACTTACACGCCCAAGGATCTGACAAAACTCCATCATTTAATCCATCGAGTTCATCACACTGTTCAATGACACTCTTATGAAGAAGATCAACTTTTGTGTGACCAAGTATTACTCTATTATCAGAATCTAAATTAACTAAAGTTCTCCAAAAAATATTAATATAATCGGGTTCAATACCTGCAGGTGCTCCAGATATTATTCCATCAAAATGCCAGGGATACCGCTGCGCCATTAGTAACCCCTGTCTCCCCCCTGTAGAACAACCTCTAAAATAAGAGTATTTTATTTCATCTTGGTAATATTCCTTTATAATTGCTTTTGAGGCTAAAATTGCCTTGTGCGTACCTCGATAAGCGTAATCTATTTCTTGATTGAGATTATTATATGCCCAAACACCTGAACGCATAATGATATTATAATCTGGGGATTTCTTATTCCAACCACTTGGTGCCAGAGGTGCAGAATGTCCCATATCAGTTGTCGCAATTGCTGATCCGGTTGAAAGAACATCATCTGCTTTTTCAATGATCCTCACTCCACAAAGTGTACCGCATCCTTCCATATGAAATCTTCCATCCCATTTATCAGGAAGTCTCAATTGAATACCTACTTGGGGAGCAGAATATCCGATAATCTCACAAAAAGCGGGAATATTTTTATCTTCCAAAACATATCTAATACCTGTTATTTTTGTTGGTGCATCAAAAATATTTGAAAAATCAATATTTAATAAGTTTTTACATTTATTCTCATTTGCCTCTAGGGGAGACAAAGAAATAAAGAACATCATTAAGATTAATATACTATATCTTAGCATAGTGTTTGCCTTATCAAAAATAACAACAATGACAATCAATCAACTAGTTTACATAACAAAAATAATCTTACCGTTTCTTTCATCACCTGTTTTTTCAGCATGCTCAAACGCTTTAGAAAAATCTTCAAGACTATATTGTGCTGCAATTTTGGCTAAGAGCTTTCCCTCATTAATTTTTTTTGAAAGTGAGAAATAGATGTTTCTGATTTTATTCATATCTCGTTTCTCAAGCCCTCTACCTGTACTCATTCCTGTAAGAGTGATATTTTTGAAGAAAAGGTCATGAAAAGGAAGTAAACATGGCTCTTTAGAAATAAAACCATAATTTACTACTTTCCCTCCGTAAGTTAAACACCTTGCAATTCTTTCAGTTGCTTTACCTGCAACTAAATCAAATCCTAAACTTATTTTAGCCCCTTTAGTTAACTTTGACACATTGTCAGAAAGTAAATCAGGATCTTCAGTATCAACAACACATATGTCTGCACCTAAGGCATACAATTCATCAAACAAACTATCGCGCCTAACTATATTACAAGTCTTTATTCCTCTTTCTTTTGCTAATGTAATTAAATACCGACCACAATTAGAATTAGCACCATTTTGTATTATCCAGTCGCCTTCTTTTAAGTCGTAGAAATCTTCAAGTAGACATACAGAAGTCATTCCATTAACAAGCATCAAGGCTAATTGACTTGGATCACCCTCAGGAGCGGGAATAGAAAGGTTTGCCTTTGCAGTTACTTTCTCTGCAAAAGTACCATTACCCCACCAAGGAAAAACACGGTCCCCCTTTTTAAAGTCTTTTACAAGAGAGCCAACAGACCAGACTCTACCAACTCCCTCATAGCCTGGAACAAGAGGTAATTCTTTTGCTTCAAATCCATACTCACCTCTAAATCGTTTTATATCAGCGAGATGAACTGCCGCAGCTTCCATTTTAATAATGATTTCATCATCTTTAGGTTTTGGTTCTTCAACCTCAACAATACTAACAACCTTAGAAGGATCTCCGTGATCAAACTGTTTTAATGTTTTCATTTTCCTCGTGACTTATAATACTAGTTTTTTTTGGAGATTTATCTATGTGGAGCTTCATCACATCTGGTCTTGAATAATGTCCAATGCTATCAACCCACAGCTTAGTATCATTTCTTTCATTCATATCAATTTCACATGATACTAATTTTTCTTCTAGGCCGCTATGTGGATCTACAAGAAGAGCGCTAAAAGGTTGAATAATTGTCGTCCAGCCTCCTCCATCGCTAAGTAATTCCTGTTTACCTAATTTTGACTCGAAAAAATCAATCATCTCTTTTGTAACTGGACTAGACGAGCAGACTACAAAACATTGTGCTGATAAAGCATGGTTTCGCATCATAGCTTCAATCTGTATATTAGCAATTTGGTCAAACCCTGCCATAGTAGACAATCCTGGCCAATGAGCTGCGTGAATTTCAATATTCTCCTCTGCCAATGCTTGACGAGTAAGATTCATAGTGTGCTCCCAACAAATAAGTGCACCAACCTTTCCAACTTTGGTATCAGAAACACCAAGGGTGCTTCCATCTCCCATACCCCATATATATCTTTCTGCATATGTTGGCATTAATTTTCTATGCACTAATTTTATCTCTCCATTTGCATCAATTGTAACCGAACTGTTAAAACAAGTTCTGCCACCTTCCTCTCTTTCACTTATTCCAACTACAACAACACATCCTGCTTCTCTTGCAGCATCTGCAACTAGCGCAATTTCTGGACCACTAACTTCAACTGATACATCGTGATAGTGTCTATTTAGCTCTGCTTGTATTAATGGAGCATAGAGATTAATCCAATATGGAAATCCAGGAATATAAACTTCGGGAAAAACCACCAGCTCAATATCTTGCTTCGCTGCCTTCAAAATCCAATCTGCTGCTTTTTCAGCAGTTTTCATTGGGTCCATATAAACAGGGCTTACGTGAGCGGCAGCAACTTTTATTTTTTTGGTCATTTTTATCCTCTTAATCCTAATAAAGACATTGTTATATTAGAGGAAAAATGACAATAGAGTCAAAGTCAAGGTCACATATTTACCACACTATTTGCGGGTATTTGTTGACATATAATTGTCATTTTTAATATTATGTAAGAATAATAATGCTATTAATCAAGCCTTTAACTATTTAGAAAATGCTCATGAGATCTTTTTTTTCTAAGACCTTAATTTTTTTGCTCCTGATATTTATTACGTCTTGTTCCTCAAATATAAATTATTTAGATGATAAAACATTTCGTGAAAGTAATTCTCTTTCCAAATTTGAAAAGGATAGAAATGCCATTTTGAATCTGGCTGGAAATTTTAAAGTAAAGTTTAGATTTGAAGAAACGATTTCATTTAAAAAAAATTATAAATTAAAAAAACCTTATATGACATCGGCAAATGAAGTTGTAAAAATTATAAGAGATGATGGAGATCAAATAAGTTTTCAACACATTCTTGTTGCTAATGTTAAGGATAAACATTTTGCGATCAAACACTGGCGCCAAGTCTGGAAATTTCAACCCTCAAGAGTTTTGGTCTTTATTGGTGGGAATGCCTGGAAACAGAGAGAAGTTGAACGAAAAGATAGTTTTGGTTCGTGGTCTCAAACTGTTTATCAAGTTGATGACTCGCCTCGATATGGTGCAATTGGAAGATGGTCTCATAAATCAGGAATATCCGAATGGTTACCTTCTCCAGAATGGCGCCCTCTTCCAAGACGAGATATGACTAAACGAAATGATTATCATGCAATTGATGCAGTTAACAGGCATGTAATTACACCTTGGGGTTGGGTTCATGAAGAAGATAATTCAAAACTAATATTAAAGGGAAAAAATCAAATCCTTGCTAGAGAGATTGGTGTAAATAGTTATGAAAGGAATAACGACTTTAAAATAAATATTGCAGAAGAATACATTAAACAAACTGAAGACTTCTGGAAAAAAATAAGAATAGAATGGAAAAACCTTGAAGATTCTCCAGAAGGATTTAAGCTAACACTAAAAGGTGAACCAGAAGAACTCTATATGGCACTCTTAGGAAAAGCAGAAGAATATTTAGTTAAAGAAATTACTTTAAATCAAGCCTTATCTGAGGCTAAAGAAATAATCAAAAAATATACAACTACAAAACTTGGCCCCTTAGATTCTAGACTTAGAAAAAATAATCTCTGAAAATAGTAACCTCGTAAAAATTTTTTATACACATAATATAATTTTTTTTTGTAATAAATAATCGGCAGTTCTATATCAATAGGAGTAAAAACAAATGAAATTCAAAAATTATATATATTTAATCCTATTCATGACTACTCTAATATTTACTATACCAGTAGAAAGCAAGACGGTTTTAATTACTGGATCAAATAGAGGCATTGGCTTAGAGTTTACAAATCAGTATGCTCAAATGGGATGGAACGTCATTGCCTCAAGCAGAACTCCAGAAGATGATGAGGAACTTATTAAACTTTCAAGAGAGTTTGAAAATATTTCAATTGAGAAATTAGATGTCACAAACCATAAACAAATAGATGACCTGGCCAAAAAATTAAAGGATATACCGATAGATGTTCTTCTTAATAATGCGGGCATATTGGGCGGAGATGAAAAAGTTCAACAGATAGGAAATCTAGATTTTGATTCTATGGAGAATGTTTATAAAACAAATACAATCGCACCTTTGAAAATGGCTGAAGCGTTTCTTAATAATGTATTATCGAGTGATGAGAAAAAAATTATTGTAATAACCTCTGGTACTGCTTCAATTACAAATGTACCAGATGTTTCGGGAGTCAAAAAAATAAGCAAATATTATAAACCTCTTTACTTGTATAGAATGTCAAAAACAGCGATTAATATGGGTTATAAAAACCTCGCAATGGAGCTTGCCCCACAAGGAGTTCATGTTGGCATAATGGCCCCTGGAATTGTGGAAACAAGATTGTTACAACAAGCAGGCTATTCAGGCATGGGAATGAGCACAAAAGATAGTGTTACAAACGTAATAAGAAACATTAATAATTTAGACCCTGAAACATCAGGAAAATATATCTTATTTAATGGAAAAACTCTTCCTTGGTAAAAATATTTAAAACTTTTAAAGATTTAATTGATATCTCTTCGAACCAGAAAAATAATTGATTAATTTATAAAGTTTAATAAGATAAACTTCAGAATTATTTGAAATACATGTAAAGTAGATTTGAATTAACATCAGAGACCTAAACAATGATTATTAGAAAAATTCAATTTAGTTACATTTGCACTTTAGCCGTTGTCTTCTTCATTTCTCCTGCTAACAATGTCCTTGAATCCTGGGAAGGAAACGCAAGTATGATGATTCCCATGACACTGAATGTAAATCATGGATACAAAGCCAAACCCGTGATTGGACTGGGGATTCAGGTCCCCAGCCATTGTTAAACTCTCAAGAATCTTGACTGTTAATTAAATCTTAGCTTTAGAAAAGAAAATAAAGAAATTGAGATGAACAAGCACCCACTTAGAAAAATAACTTCCGAACACAAGCAAACTTATGCGCTTGATGGAGTCGTAGTTCTGAGAGGCATGTTTGATAGTGACTGGATAAAACTAATGCATTCAGCAGCTGAACAAGTTATGGCTAACCCGACAGCATATGGAATTCCAGGACCATCACAGGGAAATGATATGACTTCTGTATGCCATATGTGGAGAAAACCAGGGGAATTTCGAGATTTCGTTTTCAATTCGCCAGCAGCAGAGATAACTGGAAAGATAATTGGTTCAAGTACCATACGCATGTATCATGACCATTTATTTATCAAACCTCCCCATTCTAGAAAAATTATGCGTTGGCATCATGATGCAACAGCCTGGCCAGTAACAGGAGAACAAGTCCCCAATCTCTGGCTTAGCTTAACTAAAGCAAACGAACAATCTGGACGTGTAGAGTTTCTTGCTGGGTATCCCAAATACTGTCTAGATAACAATATTGTATACGGATTTAATAATGATCAGGCCTCCGGAATATGTCCAGACTTTGAAAAACGCCGAGAAGACCCAAATCTTAATTTTGTCTCATTTGATCTTGACCCGGGAGATGTAGTTTTATTCCACCCCCTTATGCCTCACCACTCAAAAGGCAACTCATCCGACAAACCCAGAATAGGACTGGCATTAAGACTCTTTGGCGATGATGTTTTATGGAGCCCAGCATCTCATAAGGCTCCCATTCCTGATGTGGAACAGTTGCCTGCCGGTCAACAACCTCAAGGAAAGTATTTTCCTATCCTTTGGCAAAACACTTAAAAACACGATATGAGAGAATGGGAATCCGATATGTCGATAACACAAATTTACTCCGGAGAAGATGGTGAATCTCATTTTAGCGAGTTTAGCAATTTTTTCGATGAAAACGACGTGCGTATGAAAACCCAACTTTATCCTGCTGTGGGGTGGGATATAGGAATCGGCAAACCAGGCTGGGTAGCTGACTGGCATGTAGCTCGAGTGCCCCGCGTCTTAATAGTTTTAGAGGGAATCTTAGAAGTTGAAGTAGGAAGCGGCGAAATCCGCCAGTTTGAAAAAGGCGAAGTTTTAGTTGCAAAAGATACAACTGGAAAGGGTCACATTTCTAGGGTTGCCGGAGATAAACCGCTTACAACCCTAACTATCCCTATGGAAACTGGCTAAAAGGAAATCTTTCAATCTAGGAAATGAAAAACACCAAAACCATAAGTAACAATTTTCTTGTAAAAAGCCTTTTTGTAGTATTTTTACTTTTGAACCAAACGATATATTTTGTTAGCCCAGTATTGTCGAAAAATGCCACGGTTCTAAGAATTGGTGTTCCGATATTTCCACCTCAGAAAGGAAACCCCTACAGCTCGATTAGTTTACCGTTATCATTACCAAATCAGGCTGTATACGATCCATTGTTTCTGAATGGATCAAATGGAGAAGTTTTGCCCTGGCTGGCAACTAGGTGGCAACAAAAAAATCCAAATCATTGGATATTCAATATTCGCAAAGGAGTTAAATTTTCTAATGGCGAAAATCTCGATTCTGATTCAGTTGTTGCTGCCTTTCGTTACTTGCTGACTCCTGAAGGTCAGCGAGATTCTATTTCAAGCGTCAATATGGCAGAGATATTGAAAAACATAAACTCTCTGGACAGTCACACTGTTGAAATCATCACTAACAAACCTGACCCTATTCTTCCTCTGCATTTAGTATTTATGAATATCCCTGCACCTCATCACTGGAAAGATTTAGGACGGGATAGGTTTATGATGAGCCCAGTAGGGAGCGGGCCATTCATTGTTGAAGAATGGCAAGAGAATTTTATTCGTATGGCTGCTAACCCTTTATCCTGGCGCCCACCTAAAATTGATTTTTTAGAAATCATCCGAATTCCAGATCAAACTTCCCGACTTCAAGCTTTATTATCTGGAGCTATCGATATAGCATTGTCTTTGGCACCCCAGAACACATTAGAGCTTGATTCTCTTGGTGCGCAGCTGGTAAACCGCTCATTACAATCTCTGGAATTTATTGCCTTTGTTACACAAATGGAATCACCTCTTCGCGACAAGCGCGTGAAGAAAGCCCTAAACCATGCCGTAAATAAGGAACAGATGATTGACGTTTTTCTCAACAATGCGACCAAACCAGCTTCACAGTTCTCCCATGATGGCGCGTTTGGTTTTAGCCCAGAGTTAAAACCCTATAAATATGACCCCGACAAGGCTCGTTCACTTCTTTCTTCCGCAGGCTATCAAAATGGCTTTAAATTACCGGTTCTAATTGCATCTTCATCTGGTGGAGATAATTCTTCGTGGTACCAGCAAATTGCCATGGATCTAGAACATGTGGGTGTTAAAATGGTTCTGCAGACAACCCCTTTAACCCGAATGATACAATTTGTTCAATCCGGAAAATGGCCTGTGCCTGCTTTCGGGTGGAATTTTTCAGGCAATGATTCTTTAAGGGGTTATAGATTCAGGTCTTGTGAATGGACCAACCCTTACCATTGCGACCCTTTCTTGATGCCGCTGATTAAAGCCGCTAAAAAAGCAGATTCATTTTACGACCGTCAGTTTCTTACTCAGAAAGTGCTCGCATATGAACGTGACAATCCTCCCGGCATACTTTTGTGGCGTGGTGTAGCCTTTGACGGCATAGGTAATAATGTTAAAGATTTTAGAACTATAAATGGTTTTGTGTCATTTCATAAAATAGAACTCAAGGACTAAATCTTTGTCTTTTAAGTTTCCAAAAGCTGAATTTACTGATTTTTCCAGTTACTTAAAAGTTTAAAATAGAGTTTTAAAAAAATTTAATACTTAAATAAATTAAACTTAACAAGTTAATCTTAAACATTTTCTAAAATATTTTGAGGAGAAGAGTTACCATAAGGATCATCTCCCGCATTATCCGAAAAACCTTCCTCCTCAAAAAGCTTTTCAATATTTCCATCGTTTATCAAGGCGCCATATCTCCATGATCTCATTCCAAAACCCAGATTATCCTTTGAAACTAACATACCCATTTTTCTTGTAAATTCACCTGAACCGTCTGGAATTAAAACAATTTTTTTTATGCCCTGATCTCTTCCCCATGCATTCATAACAAATGAGTCATTCACAGAAATACAATAAATTTCATCAATACCCTTTGCTTTGAAGTCATCATATAGTTTTTCAAAATCAGGTAATTGATAAGTTGAACAAGTGGGAGTAAAAGCCCCAGGCAAAGAAAAAAGTACTACTTTTTTTCCAGAAAAATAGTCATCGCTGTTAACATCTTCCCATCTATAAGGGTTGTCTCCTTCGATAGACTCATCTCTGACCCTAGTTTTAAAAGTAACGAATGGCACTTTTTTATTTAACATTTTCTTCTCCTCTAAAATTACAAAGTTTTGTTTAATTACAAATACGGTTATTAATTATATTTGGATTATTTCCAGATAGAAACATAGCCAAAGTATCTATCAATTCAGGTTCTAAGTTGATATTAAGTTTTACCCTGGCTAACGCCATTGAAAGAAATGTAAATTTGCTACCAATAATTCTCGAGCAGGATAAAGGTAGATAGGTATTTAAAACCCTTGATGACAGATGGCCCTTGTCATTTTGCTCCAAAGATAAAACAATAAGAAATACCTTCTCTATATTTCCAATACTATGATAAGTGCCATATAAACTATTAAAACGATGCTGTGATGAAGCTGAGATATATTTCATAATATTATCAAATTCTGAAGAAACATCTGCGCAGCGTGAATTTATATTTGTCTTATCAAATGCTTTTTTTATACCTAAGTTTGGATTGATATTTTTTCCAGTTGATCTGCACCAGTACTGCACACACCAAACAACAAATGCAGAGGCCGTATTTAATTGAGATACCGAGATATTTGGTAAGTTTGGACTAGGACTCCTCATTCCTTTTAGATAGTTGCTATAACCTATCAAAATAATCTCCCACTGATTAGAATAACTCTAATTATCATTATTAGTGATAATGATAATCAGTTTCAATAAAAAAATACAAAAATACCTATTTTTTTGGCAGAAATATTCATATTTTTTTAAATTAAGTTCTTTTGATTTAAATATGAAATTGATTTATGATTTAGAAAATTATGAAATTGGAGTTTGTTATGCTGATTTTGACACAATTACCCTGGTCACCCAATGATTTACAGGATTTAAGAACAATAGTTAAAATTTCTAAAAAAGAAGGCTTGTGTCAATCTTCTGAAAATGACCCCCATCTTCTTCTATTATTGCCCCACTCCCCGATGAAGGATAATAAAATTGTTGGAGAGAAAATAGCCTTTGAGAAAATTTCTTTAATTGCTAAAGAAAATCAAATTTATGTTGCAGGCTCATGTGTTTTAAAGGCTGATAATATGCCCGCACCCCAAACAATTGGATTTTTAATATCAAATGACGGTGAACTTCTTCTAAGAGTCCCTAAAATATCACCTGACTTAATTGAAGGATTTACAAATACAACATCTGCATTGGGTAAGAAAGCTGAATTTCCCACAGCAAAACTACCTTTTGCAAAAGTTGGATTGCTTTGTGGTGAAGATATTCATTTCGCTCAGTACAGCAGAGTTTTGGCTTTTAACGGTGCAGAAATAATTTTAAATCCATCGATTGAAAAATCTGATCAACAATATGACCACCGCATAATGTCAAGATTCGCACGTGCCAGCGAAAGTCTTGCTTATGTAGCTGTATCAAGCCCCTCTGAAATAATTGAAGATAATGTTTCTTTAAAGCTCCCATCAGCAACTGCTCTCTATCCATGGGAGAGAGAAGAAACTGGTATACGAGGAAATGAGTCTTTTGTTATTCCGGACATTGATATTGAGCTATTAAGAAGAAAAAGAATATCACCACAAGGGAGCTATCCAGCAATTGTTAGGGCAGATGTTTACGGAAGAGGTTATAAGAAAAATTTAAAAAGTAATAATAATAAAGCCCCTACTTCAAGAGAAGAGTGGATTAAAGAAGCTAATAATAGAATACAGGAAGAAGATAAAAACATTGGTCCAAAGCATAGCAATCAGGAAGAGCAATACGACTGTATGTTAGTTCAAACTGTAGCAAGACTTATTCCCTTAGGGTCAAATATTGACCCAAAAGATATAATGCTACAAAACCTTGACGAACATTTAAAAAGCGCAGGAAGTAGACTGTTTGTTCCAACAATGAGACTTTGCGTCTTCCCTGAATTTTGGTTAACTGGCCCAGGTGGGATTGGTGGAGTCCAGAGAACTGTTCAAGACTTGGAAAAGATGGCAATCTCAGAAGGAGATGAAATTTTTGAGATTATCGGTAAATTTGCTCAACAGTATAATGTCTATGTCGCTTTCCAGAACTTCGAAACGCACCCTAGACTTCCTGGTCGCGTTTTTAACTCTGCTTTCTTAATTGACGATAATGGTAATCACGTACACACCTACCGAAAAAATCAATGTGCTGATATTTGGGGGTTGCTTCCAGACACTACGCCTGGCTCAATTCTTGACCAATACTTAGACATATTTGGCTATGAAGCTTTGTTTCCAGTTGCAGATACACCCATTGGTAAGTTAGCCAATATGATTTGCTTTGATAATATGAGTCCTGAAATTGCAGGAAATCTTCGTTCAAGAGGTGCTGAAGTAATACTTCACTCTACTTCAGAACCTCATGGAGGTGAAGGAAGACGTGCCTGGGATAATGCAAGAAGAACTAGAGCAATGGAAAATTGTGCTTATATGCTCTCAGCAATGGATGGCGGTGAATATAAATCACATGATTCAGAACATATGACATTTTTTAGGAGAGGCCATACAAGGTTAGTGAATTTTGATGGGAGCCTTCAAGGTACTATTGATGGCCCCGGTCCTGTCCTATTTAGAGCTAATATTGATCTTGCATCATTAAGACGTGCTCGAAAAAATCCTAGGACAAATTTTCAGCTCTGGAATGACCCCGAAGTCTATGCAGATTATTATTCATCAAAAGTTGGTTTTCCAAGTAATTTATGGTCTGGCGATCCCTATGAAAATCCTTATATAATGGCGAAAGAATTAATTAAACGAATTGAGAGCTATGTCGAAATGGGAATTTATACACCGCCAATGAGTAAATTAAGCTCTGAGACAAAATCAAAAACAACTGATGTGATGTAAATTTAATCTATTTTACCCTTAGTTTATCAACAGCTAATTGCTTGTGTCTAAATTTAGTATTATAAAATTTTTTCTTTAAAGCAATTATATCCACAATTTCTAAAAGAAAGAGCGATGGGGCAAGATCGTGCATTTTTTTTGATAGTTCCTTTAATGCAACTGACCTTTCTTCTTTAGAAAACATACTATGTGTAGACTCAATTTCATTCATTAATTCAGGAATACAGAAAAATGCTCCTGGTTTTTTACAAGAAAAAATCTCTATTGCCCTAATTACATCCCAATAAGCTGCACTATTCCATGTGGCTGAAATAGAGTCCGCCTGTCCCCAATTTCCAGAAAAATATTTACTAATCCACTGTGGACCTTGCAAGGGTTGAACATTCATTGTTACTCCGACATTGGAGAGATCTTGTGCAATTTTTTGATACATACTTGCTGCTTCTGTCACACCACCAGTAATTAAAACCTCTGCTTTAAAATTAAAACCGTTTTGATATCCCGCTTCATTTAGAAGATCTTTTGCCCTTTTTGGGTTATAGGGATATGGTTTTATCTCTGGATTGTAACCCGACATACCTAATATACCTGGCTGTCCAGATGGCTTTGTAATTCCTGCCATAATAATTTTTGCAATTGATTCTTTATCAACTGCATAATTAATTGCCTGACGAACACGAACATCTTTAAAGGGAGGATTTAAATTAGATAATGCAAGTGCTGCTATTATCCCCCCCGGCCTTGTAATTATGTTGTATTCACTTTTAGATAAAAGTTCTAATTCAGTAATTCCAAAATTAGTTCCAAGATCAACAATCTCTGACATTAAAGCTTGTACTAAAGATGTAGCATCTTTAACAACTCTTATTTCAACACGGCTAATTTCAACAGATGGTCTCCAACTGTTCTCATTTTTTATCAAAACAGGTCTTTGAGAATTTAAATTCCAATTTTCTATTTTAAATGAACCTGTTCCAACTGGATTCTTATTAAAATTTTCTGGCCCAAATTCTTCATATAACCATGGTTCAGGTAATAAGATAGTAGAAAATCTCCTATCAAGTAGAACATCTGGTTCATATGTCTCAACCTCTAAAGTTAAAGAGTCTAAAGAGCGAATATTTTTAATCGTTCTTACCTCAGCTGACATAACAAATTTTTGAGCCTCCGCACTTTTTAGGTAATTTATATTTTTTATTACTGCATCAGCATCAAATGACCTTCCATTTGAATAAGTAACATTTGGACGTAATTTAATTATCCATATATTTTTACTTAACGGTTTTGCACTAAGGGCAAGTTCTTTATTTAATTGCCCATCTGTTGATATTGAAAAAAGAGTGTCATGTATCATTGCATGAGGATTAATTATACCTTGTACAAGACAACAAAAAGGATTTAACAGCGTGGAAATATTTCCACTTGTTGCAACCTTTAAGACTTCTGCCTCCAAGTTTGTGATTCCTAAATAGAAACAGATTATCAGTGAATATTTTCTCATTTGAATATTTTGATTAAACTCTTAAAGAATTACTGAAGAGAACTAATAATTGAATTAGGAATTTTTGCCTCAATCCATGCATTAGCCCATTGTTTTGTAGCATAAACAATAACTAAATTATATTTAGACGATACCCAAGTTCTTTGACCTCCAAAACCAAGAAAGACTAACATTTCTTCGTCTAAATATAATGGCGGATTTTCATTTTTATCATATGCTCCAACATTATTGCTCTTTGAGGGAATATAACTACTACCTAGCCATACCTGAAGACCATAAAAATCCTTATTAACTGAAGGAGTAATCATTTGATTAATCCAACTTGCAGGCACAATCTCTTTACCATTATATAAACCTCTTTCAATAAATAAGTATCCTAATTTAGCCCAATCATATGGCCTTGACAAAATGCAACAAGATTTCATTACAGAACCATTTTCACGATCAAGATACATTTTTGCATCTCCTAGTTCTAAAGGCTTCCATAATCTTGTTGAAAGATAATCTGCATAGCGTTTCCCCGTTGCTCTTTCTATTACAATACCTAACAAATTTGTCTCTTCGTTGTTATATTCATAATTCGTTCCTGGAGGATCATTCTGTTTAAGACTAAGAGTCATTTCGTCGAAGCTTGTTCCAAAATGATGTCTAACCGCCTTATTAAAAATACTTAAATCGTATGAACTACTCATTTGTTCTAAACCAGCAGACATTTGTAATGCCTGACGAATCGTTATTTTACCCCTTTCATCACCTCTCCATTCTTCTATATATTTACCAATATTATCATCCACAGAATCAATATAACCTTCGCTAATTGCTATCCCAACAAGAATACCTAGAACACTTTTGGACATTGATTGGGGGTTAAAAAGAACAGAACGATCTGCATCATCCCAGTATTTTTCAAGTTGGATGATACCATTATGAACAATTATTAAAGCAAGCGATGATTGCGACTCTGCATATGAAGAAACTTCTTCAAGAGCAGATTTAGAGATCGAAAACTTATCATTTGATACCACTAGAAGATTATCATTTTTTGAGCCATTAATAACTTCAGTTGGGTCAAACCATGAAATTGGATTTGTAAGAGGGTCTCCATTATAACTAAAATATCGAATTAAAAAATCCCTTTCCGAGAATGCATATACAATTGTAATGATACAGATTCCAGAAGTTAACCATGAAATAAACCTCAAAAAACTCTTCATAATTATCCTCCGATCATATTTAATAAATTAATTATATTAGTGTTTTGATAGCCGTCTAAAAAGGTAAAATTGTTATAAATAAAATATGCTATGAATTTTAGCATAAAAGTATTTACCCATTATCTATAAATTAACTATTCTTTAGAAAACTTGCTTATGAGTCCATTATAAATTTCAGTCTTATCTTCCCAGGTATCTAAATTCTGATTTTTTATTATTCTGTAAACTCGGTCTAATATTTCCTGTCTTGAAATATCTCTTTTTGCCTCAATATCATCAGTAAGGATAAAATTTTCTATATTTTCTGGAGTAGCAACTTTTCCCTCAGCCGCAAGGCGCTCATGAGTATCAATGCGATCTTTTAGAACTGAGAACTCTCCAACAAGAGCAGTAATCATTGCTAACAATTTATCTGAAGCAGGATCATTTAAAAAATAAGGCCTTTTCCCCTTTGCAATAATCTGCCTCTTTTTTTGTTCATTACTAGTCATTTTTCACCTCATTAAACTATACAATAAAAATATTTATTAAAACTAGCATTAATCTAATTAGTATCTATAATATTATAAACTTTTCTTCATTTATATCTATTAAAAGAGGTTTTGATGAAAAATAACTCTTCTCATACTATGTTTCCTGAAGCAAATCACGATGAACAAGCTGCTCAAAGTTTTATAAAATCATTGAGAATTTTTAGTATGCAAAATTTTCATCAAGGAAATCGAAAGCTTTTAGATAATAAGATTCTTAGTGATAATGATAAAAATTTTGTTCCCACAAGAAAAGAGATGAGAGAGGCATTATCAGTTGAACCACACAATCAATGGTGGAGTTCTATGATGAGAACTACACAGGAGATGCTATACGATACAGTTGGCCCTAGCGTTGAAAGGCAATTAGATAATCTAATAGAGAAATCAGAGTCATTAAAGAATAAGCTTGGCTCATTAAAACTTGATAAAGAAGTTCTAATCCCAACTTACTTAAATGCAGTTGATATGCATTGTAAACCGGGAAGCTATCAACAAGAAATAAGAGAAAATGATATCTTTGCAGGCGCAGAATTTGATAGAACTTACAGATTGTATTCTATGGGTGCCCTTGGTAAGGACCTTGATGGATTAGGAAGAACACTTATAAACTGGCTAAAAGAAAACTATGCTTCCTTTACGCCTAAAAACATTCTAGATATAGGTTGTACAGTTGGTCACTCAACTTTACCTTACTGCGAATTTGATAATGCTACAGTTCACGCTATAGATGTTGCGGCACCATGTTTGAGGTATGGCCATGCAAGAGCTGTTGCGATGAAAAAACAAGTTCACTTCTCTCAACAAAATGCAGAAAAAACAAATTTCTCAGATAATACCTTTGACCTTATTGTATCACATGCAATGCTTCATGAAACTTCCCATAAGGCAATAAGAAATATCTTTAAAGAATGCTATAGAATTTTAAAAAGTGGTGGCCTAATGATACATGTCGATGGTATTCATACAAACAAACCTCATGAAAAATATTATTCTGATTGGATGTCAGTCTACAATAATGAGCCATATTTAGGGACAATTCAAGATGAGAATTTTATTGAAATATGCTCTCTAGCTGGTTTTCATAATGATAAAATTAAAATTGATGAAAAAGATTCTGAGTTACTTTCTCTTGCCGTTATATGTGCAGAAAAATAATTTTATCTAAAGTATCTTTTATACTTTTTTTTTTAATACTCTCCGCACATCAAAAGGTCTATGCTGAAATAATAAATTTTGTTTCTTTAGTGCCCGGTGAAGGACAGCTAAGAGATAAATTTATTGCTACAAAAAAAAATATTGAGGAAAATTGGTCTGAAAATATTGAGGTTAATCTTCTGATTGATGGTCAAGTAGGCACTGAAGAAAGTATGGTTTCAACTGTTAGGAGAGGAAGGGCACAATTATCTCTGCTTACGGTAGCCGGAACGTCTGTAGCAATACCTGAAATGGGACTCCTTATGGCCCCTTTTCTCTTTGACTCTTTTGAAGAAGCTGACTTTGTAATGGATAATTTTCTAAAAAATAAGATTATTAAATTATTTGATTTAAAAGGACTTCATTTTATCCAATGGATATGTTCAGGGTGGTTTAATATATTTTCTGTTAGCCCAATAAAAATACCTGAAGATATAGAAAATGTTAGGATGCGAGCATCAGGCGGTCCTGCATCAAGAGTTTTTTTGCAAGAATTAAATTCTGATGTAAATCAATTGCCATTCTCTGACCTTGTTCCAAGTCTGCAAACTGGACTTGTAAAAGGCGGGGTCACAAACACTCCAATGTACAGAACTGTAGGCCTATATGAATTAGCCCCCTTTATAACATTGACACGTCATGGAATAAATCCAGGAACTGTTTTTGCAAATAAGAAATGGTTTGCTAATTTAAATTATAAAGATAAAGAAATAATAATGAATGGAATAGCTGCCACCACAAAAGTTCGATTAGACGTAAGGGAAGAAGCGAATGATGCATTATATTACTCCGAAACAAAAGGAGCTACTATTATAAAATTAACTAATTCTCAGAGAAATAAATGGAAGAAATTAACGATTAATAGTCATAATATACTTATTGATGAAATTGGTGGATATTCTGAGGAATTATATAGACTAATTCAAGATGGGAAATTAGCTTTTAAATTTTCACAAAATTAACAAAGGTCGATAAAGTGAAAAATAGAAATAATTTAAAAAAGATATTATTTTTTTTAAATAAAACAATTGTCTCAAGCGGACGTCTAACCGCATTATTTGTATTGATTGCATTGGTATGGCTAAGAGTTGAAGACCCTGAGCTTCTTAAGTTAATACGTGCAAAAACTTTTGATTTTTATCAACAAATGAAACCGAGAAGCACCCAAGAAGAAACTAGTCCAGTTGTTATCCTTGATATAGATGAAAAAAGTCTTGAGCAAATTGGACAATGGCCATGGCGAAGAACAATAATGGCTGAAATTGTAGATAAATTACACAAAGCGCAATCTGCGGCTGTTGGGTTTGACTTTGTCATGCCTGAAAAAGATGGGACTTCATTACCTGAACTTTCTAAGTCACTTAAGGACCTTCCCGAAGAATTAAGAAAATCAATGTCTGCTCAACCTAGTAATGACCAAGTACTAGCAGATGCAATAAAAAAACATGGAAGAATTATAGTTGGGCAAGCACCTTTTACAGGGGAAAAAGAATATACAGGAAAAAAACTTAGATCCTCTTTTGCAGTCCGCGGCGGGGACCCCATTGAATGGACAGAAAAGAATAAAACAATAATACGAAATATTCCAGAAATTGAAGAAGCAGCCAAAGGTAGAGGAGTATTTTCTGTTTCCCAAGAGAGAGTGGATGGAATAGTGAGAAGAGTTTCATTAGTATTAAGTTCCGAAAACCAACTATTCCCATCTCTTAGTCTAGAAACTTTAAAAGTCGCATACGGTGCAAGGTCAATTGTCATGCTTGTAAATCCTGAAACTGGGATAGACAAGATTGCTCTGCAAATCATTCGACCAAAAAGACAAAATATTACTGTACCAACGGATAAACGCGGAAGAATATGGGTTTATTTTAAACCTAATTCTGAATTTAAAAAACAGTATATTTCAGCGGTCGACCTTCTTGAGGATAAAGTTAACCCAAGGAAACTAAATGGGAAAATAATTTTAATAGGTTCCTCTGCTGAAGGAATAAAAGACCTTCGCTCAACACCCCTTGATCGCGTATTGCCTGGAGTAGAAGTCCATGCCAACCTCCTAGAAAATATATTACTAGGTCAACAACTTACTCGGCCAGCAGAAGCTGTAGGGGCTGAGCTTCTTGCAGCAATCGCCTTAGGTCTTTTAATGATTATTTTTGCGCCAATGCTTGGTGCGCAAATAACTCTTCTTTTATTTGTATCAATTTCAGGAGGACTTCTCTTTTACTCTTGGACAGCTTTTGCAGAACGACTTGAGCTTTATGATGCAGGTTACCCGATGTTAGTTGCATTGATAATTTATGTTTTTCTAACTTACACAAGTTATGCAAAAGAAGAAAAAGAAAGAAAAGAAGTAAGATCTGCATTCGGTCAATATATATCGCCAGACCTAGTAAAAAAATTGGAAAATGACCCAACTCAGCTTTCGCTTGGAGGTGAAATGAGAGATATGACCTTCATGTTTTCAGATATTAGAGGCTTTACATCTATTTCTGAATTGTTTGATGCTGAAGGTCTAACTAATCTCATAAATAGATTCCTAACTCCAATTACAAATGTAATTTTAAATAACAAAGGAACAATTGATAAATACATGGGTGATTGTGTTATGGCATTTTGGAATGCTCCCCTTGCAGATAAAGACCATGCAGTTGGAGCATGTATATCTGCTTTAGAAATGATTAAAGAACTTGAAGCTTTAAATAATAAATTAGAGAAAGAAGCCAATGAACAGAACAGAGAACATAGACCAATAAGAATTGGAATAGGAATTAACTCTGGTGAAGCTTGTGTAGGAAACATGGGATCAGATCAAAGGTTCGATTATTCCGTTCTTGGAGATTCAGTTAATTTAGCCTCAAGACTAGAAGGACAATCTAAAACTTATGGAATGACATGCTTATTAGGAGAAGATACAGCTAAGCTAGCATCAGAATTTGCCTGCCTTGAATTAGACCTAATACAGGTCAAAGGTAAAACAGAAGCTGTAAAAGTTTTTGGATTACTTGGAAACCGAGATGTTTCTAATGAATCAAGGTTTATCGATATCAAAAAACATCATGAAGAAATGATAAGACTTTACCGAAATCAACAATGGGATAAAGCAGAAGAGGAATTAATAACAGCCAAAAAACTCCTAGAAAAAAGCACAAAAAACCTAATTCATGAATTAAATGGTGTGTATGAGTTATATAGAGGAAGAATTGAAATATATAAGAAAAACCCTCCAAATATAGACTGGAATGGGGTCTTCATTGCAACTAGTAAATAAGATTTATAAAATTCTAGTAAAAACTAATGATCTTACTTTACAAATTTTCTAGGGCCTTTATTAGTTTACATTAGATAAAATAAACCAAAGAACCCTCTAAAATAGGTAATTTCGTAAAGTGGCCATAAATCACAATTACAAAGCAAGTTTCAATAAGAATTTTGAAAAAACCAAAGAGCTTATTGATAATCTATCAGCAAACAATGCTAATGCTATAATTGTTGAGAATCTGAAAGATTTCATTACCGGAAAATTTGAAAAATTAGGTAATGATCTAATTCTAACAAGAGAAGACGGGGCTTATTCCATAATAAGAGATTATTTTAATTTTGAACCACCTCCAAACTTGACTGATAATGCTGGAATAACCCTAAAGGGGTCATTAATAGCTCGATTATCAGGATCATTAAACCCAAAACAACTAGCACAAACTAATTCAAACGAAAGCGTACAAGAGATTGGAACTGTTGAAACGCTTGAAGGTAATGTTACAGCTGAGCGAATGGATGGGTCAATTGTTACCCTTAACATAGGGGACCCTGTTTTTCTGGGAGATATTCTAATCACAGGTGTGGGATCATCTCTTGCGGTTGTTTTAATTGACGAAACCACCTTTGCATTAAGTGAAGATGGAGAGATGGTTCTGGATGAGCTGATTTATGACCCTGGAACAGGAACTGGTTCAGGATCATTTTCATTACTAAAAGGAGCTACATCCTTTGTAACAGGTCAAATTGCAGAGTATGGGGACGATGCGATGAAACTTGATACGCCTGTTGCAACTATTGGGTTTAGAGGAACAAAAGTTGTTGTAGCTTTTGACCCTCAATCTAGTGAAATTTCTATTATTAATAGGCCTGAAATCCAATCTACAGGGCAAACAGAAGTTGGACAAATAGCTTTGTTTGTTGGAGGTGTTGAAGTTGGAACGGTAGACTCTACAAACTCAGGATGGCAATTCAGTGCAGGTCAAGTACCTCAAGCCAGGACATTTTCAGAGCGAGAAGTGTCAAGTATTGGAGATAAAGTTGAAAGTGTTGTTAATCAAATAACAGGTCAAAGAGCTCCATCTAGAACAAATGATTCTGATAGTGATGAAAATAATTCTGAAGAACAAGCTTCGACAGAAGAAAGTTCATCAGAGGATGAATCTCAGGATGGAGAGAGTGAAGAAGAAGATGCAGAAGAGGAAGAGGAGGAAGAGGAGGAAGAGGAGGAAGAGGAGGAAGAGGAGGAAGAGGAGGAAGAGGAAGAAGAAGAGGAAGAGGAAGAAGAAGAAGAAGAAGAAGTAGAGGCAGAAGCAG
>MDTB01118315.1_pt1 | contig 38923 bp, 39 predicted proteins | sample 811161 | NCBI WGS metagenome assembly MDTB01 (sample SAMN05326650, study PRJNA326480) | marine metagenome | isolation source: seawater | place: Mediterranean Sea | collected 2009 | reverse complement strand
ATTTGTCCATCGTTCACATACGTTGCAACGGCTGAGGTTGTCGCATTATTGGGACTAAAACCAGTAATGGCTAATGTTGATGAAAACACTTTTAATATGCGTGTTGATCACATTGAACCTTTAATCACCACAAGAACTAAAGCCATTGTTCCAGTACATTTATTTGGTCAATCTGCAAACATGGAAGAGATTTTAATTATAGCTAAAAAGCATGATTTATTTGTTATTGAGGATAATGCTCAAGCAATTGGTGCCAATTATAAATTTTCAAATGGTGAAATTAAAAAAACAGGCACCATTGGTCATATTGGAACGACATCTTTTTTTCCATCAAAAAATTTAGGTTGTTATGGAGATGGCGGGGCTATGTTTACCAATGATGATAATCTCGCAGAAAAAATGAAAATGGTTGCAAATCACGGTCAAAGTAAAAGGTATTACCACAAAGTAACAGGTTGTAATTCTAGACTTGATTCTATCCAAGCTGCAATTCTTAATGTGAAATTAAAATATTTAGATCAGTACAATTCAAATAGGGAAAAAATGGCCAAAACTTATGATATTGGTTTTGCTGAAATAGAACATTTAAATATACCTTACAGATCCTCAAATTCAACCCATGTTTTTCATCAATATACATTGAAGACACCTGCTGAATACAGAGATAAATTAATACAATATCTAACTGAAAAAGAAATTCCTGCTATGATTTATTATCCGGTTCCGCTCTACAGGCAAGAAGCATTTTTAAGTTATGTCCCTGAAAATTTTTCAATTGAAAATATCGAAAAATTATGCAATTCTGTTTTCTCACTTCCAATACACTCTGAGAAGGAAAATTCTCAACAGGACAAGATAATTGACTCAGTAAGATCTTTTTTTAATTCAATATAATTTAGATTGATAAAAATTAAAAAATATGGTTTAATTTTTATGCTTTTATTCATCGCGTTGAAACTGTACCCACAGTTAGAGGCAAAAGCGAATGTTTTGACATCATTGGGTCTAATACCAAATGTTGGAATTGAGGTTCAAACTGGTGAAAAAAACAGCATTCAGCTAGATGTTTTAGCATCCTTTTGGAATAAATTAAACAATTCAAAAACTCCTTTGCACATTAATCAAACATTTTTAGAGTACAGGTTTTATAAAAAAAATGATTTAAGTGGTTTATTTATTGGCCCACACATAGGTTACGGAATGTTTACTTTAAAAAAACCAAGTTTTGCAGTTATTTATGATACTTATGGTGGAGGAAATTATGATAACAACACTTATCAATCAGGAAGAGTTGCTTTTTATGGACTAACTATTGGATATAAAAAAAGACTTAGTCAGAAAATATCTTTAGAGGCCTTCATTGGGGGAGGATATTCAATGGCAAACTACAAAGCTTATAGAGAGGACAACAGGATAGATTATCGTGATAACTGGAGAACATTTAATAGGAGTGGTGAATTTGTTGCATATAGAGGTGGAATAATGCTCAATTACAGTTTTGTGCCGTTCAGAGCAGTCAATAAGAATTGACTCTTACCATACCAAAATTTCTAAAATAAGCAAAAAAAAAGTTTTGATAATCAAGTACCAAAAATACTTAATTTTTTAGTACTTTTATTACTTAAATGCTCGAGGCTCTAATAACATCAAAAACTAGACTTAGAATGTTAATCAAATTCTTTATTAGCTCATCTAATAAAGGATATTTAAATGGTTTAGCGAATGAGTTCAATGAGTCAACTAACTCAATCCGAAAAGAATTAAATAATTTAACAACATCGGGATATCTTTTAAAAAAAAGAAAAAATAATAAGATTATTTATAAAGCTAATAAGGTGCATCCAATGTTTAATGTTTTGCAAAAAATCGTCAGACAACATCTAGGAATTGAAGAAATTGTTGAAACTATAATATCTAGAATTGGAGATATTTCTAAGGTTGTTCTAATTGGTGATTATGCAAAAGGTTTAGACTCTGGTTGCATTGATATTGTAATCTTGGGTGATAAAATAAATAAGAACTATCTCGAAAATTTAAGATTAAAAATTATTGAAAAGATTGAAAGAGATATTAATTTTGAATTAAATATTGATATTCCAAAAAAGAACATAATCCTTTTTCAAAAATAGAGTAATGCATTGGCATGTCCTACATACAAAACCTAAACATGAAAAAAAAGTTGAAAGTGAATTAATTTCTTTAGGAATAGAAACTTATTGTCCAAAAAGGGAAGAATATAGATTTTGGAGTGACAGGAAAAAAAAAATTATAAATCCTGTTTTACCATCAATGGTTTTAGTTAGAATTGAAGAAAAAAATTTAAATAAGGTTTTTCTGTGTAATAGTGTTTTAAAATATATGTTTTGGTTAGGTAAAAGAGCGATTGTAAGGGATAATGAAGTTGATATTTTAAAACAAAATCTTTCAAAAAAAAATATTACAAATCCACAAGTTGGAAGAAAAATAGGTATTAAAAGTTTTGGATATAAAGTTGGTAAAATTGATAGAATATCCAAAAATAAAATTTGGTTTAGTTTAGAAAACTTTGGTTATAAGTTGTTGCTGGAAACAGCTTAAAGAATATTTAAATTAAATAAATCTGTATTTTACAATGTAACTTACAGTAGCGAAGCTATTTATTATTATGTCATATATATTTACATCAGAATCTGTCAGTGAAGGTCATCCAGACAAAATTGCAGATCAAATAAGCGATGCAATTTTGGATGCATTTATAGTATTGGATAAGGATGCTAAGGTAGCTTGTGAGGTAATGGTTACAACTGGCCAGGTGATTATCTCTGGGGAAGTTAATTCAAAAGCATATGTTGATATTCAAAAAGTGGTTAGAAATCAAATCAAAAAAATAGGTTATGATAATAGTGATTTAAAATTTGATTATAAGTCATGTGGTATTTTAACCTATATAAATGAACAATCACCGGATATTGCGATGGGAGTTAAGTCGGAAAATCCAAAAAACCAGGGTGCGGGTGACCAAGGTATTATGTTTGGATATGCAAATAATGAGACAAAAGAATATATTCCAATGACCCTTGACTTATCCCACAAAATTGTTAAAGAATTATCAAGTATTAGAAAATCTGGAAATGAAATGAAGTATCTGAGACCAGACTCAAAATGTCAAGTTACTATTCAATACGATAATCTAGGTAGACCTGAAAAAATATTATCAATTGTTATATCAACTCAGCATGATGAGTTTGATAAAGATGATATTATGCTCAAAATAATTGAAAATGATGTAAAGCAGATTTTGATTAAAAATATTAAAAAAAATAATCCCCAGTATTCAAAAATACTATCTAATAAATACATAAAATACTATATAAACCCAACAGGTAAATTTGTAATTGGAGGTCCTTATGGAGATACAGGATTGACTGGAAGAAAAATTATTGTGGACACCTATGGGGGTAAAGGGGCACATGGGGGTGGTGCATTTTCAGGAAAAGATTCAAGTAAGGTAGATAGGAGCGCTGCGTATGCAGCTAGACATTTAGCAAAAAATATTGTTGCTGCAAAAATTGCAGATGAGTGCTTAATTCAAATAAGCTACGCAATCGGTAGACCAGAGCCAATAAGCTTATTTGTAAATACATATGGAACAAGTAGGTTATCAATTTCTGATAGTAAAATTTCATCAATTTTAGAAAAAAAAATTGATTTAACCCCTTATGGAATAGTTAAAAGATTAAAATTAAAGTCTCCAATTTACACTGAATCAGCTTCATATGGACATTTTGGAAGAAATAGCGAGATAATATTTAAAGATTTTTCATTTATTGATAGAGAATTGAATAAAATAAATGTGGAATTATTTACTTGGGAAAAATTAGATTATGTAAATTTGCTCACTCAAATTTTTAAAAATTTTTTTAATGAAAAGTAAGACACAAATATCCAGCCTAATTCACTTTAAAGTGAAAGATCTCAAACTAGCTGAATGGGGCAGAAAAGAAATAAAATTAGCCGAGTCTGAAATGCCAGGGCTAATGTCACTAAGAAAACAATTTTCAAAATCAAAACCACTTAAGGGTGCGAGAATTGCCGGTTGTCTTCACATGACTATTCAAACTGCTGTTTTAATTGAAACACTCGTTGAGTTGGGTGCCGATGTTCGCTGGAGTTCATGTAATATTTTCTCTACACAAGATCATGCTGCAGCAGCAGTTGCTAAATTAGGTATTCCAGTTTTTGCTTGGAAAAGTATGAGCGAAGATGAATTTGATTGGTGCATTGAGCAAACTCTTTTCTTTGGAGATGAAAGAAAACCACTTAATATGATTTTAGATGATGGAGGTGATTTAACCAATTTAGTTCTTGATAAATATCCAGAGTTGGTTTGTAATATTAGGGGAATTAGTGAAGAAACTACCACGGGCGTGCTTAGGCTTTACGAAAGAGAAAAAAATGGAACATTGGGATTGCCTGCAATCAATGTAAATGATTCTGTCACCAAAGCTAAGTTTGATAATAAATTTGGTTGTAGAGAATCAGCAGTGGATGCTATTAGAAGAGCTACTGATTTGATGCTTGCAGGGAAAAAGGTTGTTGTATGCGGTTATGGTGATGTGGGAAAAGGAACTGCTGCTTCATTTGCATCTGCAAAATGCATAGTGACTGTTACCGAAATAGATCCAATATGTGCATTACAAGCAGCTATGGATGGATTTGAAGTTAAAAAGCTTTCCAGTGTTATTTCAGATATGGATATAATAATTACCGCTACTGGTAATAAAGACATCGTTAAAAAAGAGGATTTTTTAAAAATGAAAGATAAAGCAGTCGTCTGTAATATTGGACATTTTGATAATGAAATAGATATGTTATGGCTTGATACAAATTATGGATCATCAAAAATTGAAATTAAGCCTCAAGTTGATAAGTATACTATTGAAAATAAGGAAATAATAATTCTCGCTGAGGGTAGACTTGTAAATCTAGGATGTGCAACTGGACACCCAAGTTTTGTAATGAGTACCTCTTTTACCAATCAAGTTTTAGCACAGTTAGAAATCTGGAAAAATTTTAAAAACTATGAAAATAAAGTATATGTATTGCCCAAAGAACTTGACGAGAAAGTTGCTCAACTTCATTTATCAAACTTAGGTATTGAGCTAGAAACTTTATCGGATGAACAAGCAAACTATATTGGTGTCAATCCTAAAGGACCCTTCAAATCAGATAGTTATAAGTATTAATTAATGAATAAGTTTGATGTAGGCATAATTGGAAATGGTTTTGTTGGTGAAGCCCAAGCTTTTGCCTTTTCAACTGTATCTAATGTAAAAATTTATGATACTGATGAAACTAAATCTAGCTCGGAATTGTCAGAGGTTCATGATTGTGATTTCGTATTTGTTTGCGTACCAACTCCAATGGCTAAAAATGGCTCACAAGATTTAAGTTATATAAATAGTGTATTTCAAAAATCAAAAGATAAGCCTATATACATTATCAAATCCACAATAATTCCAGGAACTACAAATGCTTTAATAGAGAAATACCCAGAAAAAAAAATTACTTTTTCGCCGGAATTTTTGACCGAAAGAACCTCAAAATTAGATATGCTTACACAATCTAGAATAATTTTAGGTGGTGATAAAAAATTAATTGATTGTGTAAGTAAATTGTATCTGCAAAGATTTAAAAATAAAAATATAATTAAAACCGATACTATTACTGCAGAGTTAATCAAGTACATGAATAATTCATTTTTTGCCACCAAAGTATCAATTATGAATGAGTTTAAACTATTGTCAGAAAAAATTGGAGCAAATTGGGACGATGCACTGAACGGATTTGCATCTGATGGTAGAATTGGAGACAGTCATTTAAACGTTCCAGGGCATGACGGGCAGTTTGGATATGGCGGAAAGTGTTTCCCAAAAGATGTATGCGCCCTTGTAAAATTTGCTAAAAATAATGGAATTGATTTAAAAACAATTATAGGTGGCTGGGAAACAAATTTAAAAGTAAGAAAGCAAAAAGATTGGCTAAAAAATTAAAGAGATTGTCACTTATAATTTTAGATCAAGATTTTATAAATACAAATAAAAAAATAAACCAATGAAAATTACTTTTGTTGTTGGTGCAAGACCAAATTTTATGAAGATGGCACCAATTGTCAATGAGATTAATAAACAAGGGTTAAAAAAAATTCTAAAATTTGAAATAGTTCATACAGGTCAGCACTATGATCAAATAATGTCGGGTGAATTCTTCAAGGAATTAAATATCCCTAATCCTGACATAAATCTTGAATGTGGTAGTGGTACACAATCTGAGCAAACATCAAAAATTATGGTGAAATTTGAAAAGTATATTTCAAAAAATAAATCAGACTTGGTAATTCTATTTGGTGATGTAAATTCAACTTTAGCCTGTGCAATTGTTGCAAGAAAATTAAATATTAAAGTAGCTCATATTGAGGCTGGTATAAGAAGTTTCGATTGGAAAATGCCTGAAGAAATTAATAGAATTGTTACAGACAGCATATCTAATTATTTTTTTACTACATCAAAATTTGCTAACGAAAATTTACTTAAATCAGGAATAAGCTCCAAAAATATTTTTTTTGTTGGAAACACAATGATTGATACGCTATTGAATAATTTAAACAATTTAAAAAAACCCAAATTCTGGAATAAATTTTCTTTAAAAAAAAATAACTACTTAGTCCTGACTATACACAGACCATCCAATGTAGATAACGCTATTCACTTGAAGAGTTTACTTTCGAATATTTCAACTTATTCTAATAACTTAAAAGTCATTTTTCCTATGCACCCAAGAACTAAAAAGCTATATGAATCCATAAATTTAAAACTTGAAAATTTGATTGTAGTTGATCCACTATCATATTTAGAATTTATTTTCCTAGTAAGTAAAAGTTTGGGAGTTGTAACTGACTCTGGGGGTATAACAGAGGAAACAACAGTATTAAATATTCCGTGCATAACGCTGAGGAATAACACGGAAAGACCTGAGACTGTATCATTAGGCACTAACGTACTAATTGGTACAGACAAAAAGAAAATTAAATCAGCTTTAGAAAAATTATTATCTGGAAAATGGAAAAAAGGGAAAATACCTCAATTTTGGGATGGAAAAACATCTAAAAGAATTGTTAAACAATTTGAAATTATTTCAAAAAATGAAAGATCTTAAAAGTATTAAAATTGGTATTATTGGCTTAGGTTATGTTGGTTTACCTTTGGCAACAGAATTTGGAAAGAAATTTTGCACTGTAGGTTATGACATTAATAAAAATAGAGTTAAGGACCTTTTAAATTATATTGATGATACAAATGAAGTTCAAATAGAATTATTAAAAAAGGTTGTTAAAAACAAAAAGATAAAAAACATAAATAGTTTAAAATCGGGATTGTACTTATCCAACCAACCTGATGAATTAGCTAAATGTAATTTTTATATAATTACAGTACCAACACCTATTGATAAAAATAACAAACCTGACTTAGGTCCTTTAAGATCTTCATCTCGGTTGGTTGGTAAATTAATTAAAAAAAATGACTTTGTTGTTTATGAAAGTACAGTCTATCCTGGTGCCACCAGAGAAGTATGTATTCCAATAATAGAGTCAAAAAGCAATTTGAAATTAAATAAAGATTTTTTTGTTGGATATTCACCAGAAAGAATTAATCCAGGTGATAAAAAAAGAACTTTAACAAAAATTCTAAAAGTAACTTCAGGATCGGACAATTATTCTGCAATGAAAATAGACGAGGTTTATAATCAAATTATACATGCAGGCACATATTTAGCTCCTTCAATTGAAGTTGCAGAAGCTGCTAAAGTTATAGAAAACTCACAAAGAGATATAAATATTGCATTTGTGAATGAGTTAGCTAAAATTTTCAATTTGATGAATATTGATACTGATGAAGTTCTAAATGCAGCACAAACTAAGTGGAATTTTTTACCATTTAAACCGGGGCTTGTAGGTGGACATTGCATTGGTGTGGATCCTTTTTATTTAGCCAAAAAATCTCAAGATTTGGGATATACCCCAAAAATAATACTATCAGGTAGAAATCTCAATGATTCAATGGCAAAATATGTTGCTAATCAAGTTTTATTATTAATGAAAAAAAATAATATTTCTCAAAAAAAATCTAATGTTTTAATATTGGGTGTAACATTTAAAGAAAATTGTCCTGATTTTAGAAACACTAAGGTGATTGATATTATTAACGAGTTAATTGACAACGAAGTTTCTGTAGACGCTTACGATCCGTGGGTAAATAAATATTTATTCAAAATTGAACATGGAATTGACTTAATTCAAAAAATTAAAAAGACTTATAATGTAATTGTTTTGGCAGTTTCTCACAAACAATTTCTAAATATTAATATTTCTAAAATCAAGAAGCAAGGTGGTTTCGTATACGACATTAAAAGTTTCCTAAAAAAGGACTTAGTTGATTATAGATTATAGATGAAATTAGATATTATTAGGAAAAGTAAAATTTTAGTAACAGGTGGTGCAGGATTTATTGGATCTAGTCTGTGTGAATTTTTTGTCAGAAATTGCATCAAAGTTAGATGTTTAGATAATTTTTCTACTGGAACTCATAAGAATATAAATAATTTATTGAGCTCTGAATATTTTGAACTTATAAATGGAGATATAAATGATATTTTGACTTGTCAAAATGCATGTGTAGGTATGGATTATGTAATTCATCAAGCAGCTTTAGGTTCAGTTACAAGATCAATTGAAGACCCCATCAAAACTAATAATAGTAATGTAAATGGATTTTTAAATATGCTCGTTGCCTCTAGAGATAATAAAGTTAAAAGGTTTGTTTATGCAGCCAGTTCATCAACTTATGGTGATTCACAAATCTTACCAAAAGTTGAGGATAAAATAGGAAACCCAATGTCACCATATGCCATAACAAAACTCGTCAATGAATTGTATGCTAAGAATTTTAGTTTAATATATGGAATTGAAACAATAGGACTGAGATATTTTAATGTTTTTGGCAAAAGACAAACACCTGAGGGCGCTTATGCAGCAGTGATACCTAAATTTATCAAAAAATTAATTAATCTTGAATCGCCTATCATCAATGGTGATGGATATCATTCAAGAGATTTTACCTATATTAAGAATGTAGTTGAGGCTAATTTATTATCTCTTTTAAATAAAAATAAAAATTCATTGAATAGGGTTTATAACATAGCCTATGGTTCAAGTACCAGTTTAAATGAATTGTTCATTATGTTAAAACAACTATTGTCTAATTATAATCCTGAAATTATGAAAATTGAGCCAATTCATGGTAAGGAAAGAATTGGTGATGTAAAACACTCCTTGGCTTCAATCGAAAAGGCAAAAAAATTCTTAAATTATAACCCAAAGTATGATATCAGAAAAGGAATGGTGGAAAGTATCGATTGGTATTGGACTAATTTAAATAAATAATGAATATATTAATTACTGGAGGTTGCGGTTTTATTGGATCACACCTTGTTCGCTATTTTGTAAAAAACTATAAAAATTATTTAATATATAATCTAGATAATCTTTCATATGCTGGAAATCTAAAAAACCTAATCGATATAGAAGATTACCAAAATTATAAGTTTTTGTACGCCGATATTAGGGATTCAATTGAAATTGACTCAATTTTTCAAAAATATAAATTCGATTCTATCATCCATTTAGCTGCAGAATCACATGTTGATAGATCAATAGAAAACCCACTTGATTTTTTAAATACAAATGTAGCAGGAACTATAAATTTGTTGAATTCTTTTTATAAAATCAATAATGAAAATATTAAAAATAAACTTTTTTATCACGTGAGTACTGATGAGGTTTATGGCTCACTTGGAGAATTCGGGTTATTTAATGAAGAAAGTCAATATATGCCTAATTCACCATACTCAGCCTCAAAAGCATCATCTAATCATTTTGTAAGAGCATATTCTGAGACTTTTAAAATCCCACATTTGATTTCAAATTGTTCAAATAATTATGGGCCAAATCAATTTCCCGAAAAATTAATACCCTTGTTTGTACAAAATATACTCATGAATAAGAGACTTCCTGTTTATGGAGATGGAAAGAATGTAAGAGATTGGTTATATGTTGGTGATCATGTGAAGGCTATTGACAAAATTTTTCATAGTGGAATTGTAAATGAGACTTTTAATATCGGAGGTAATAACGAATGGGATAATTTGAGTCTTGTAAAATTAATTTGTGATTTAATGGACAATAAACTTAAAAGAGCCAAAGGAACCTCACAAAAATTAATTGATTTTGTCACTGACCGAAAGGGTCATGATTTTAGATATGCTATTGATTCAATGAAAGTAAATAAAAAAGTAGGATGGAAAGCAAAAACTAGATTTAGTGACGGGATTTCAAAAACATTAGATTGGTATTTATCAAACCAGGACTGGTTAAATGATATAATTTCTGGCAAATACCGATCTTACAATCAAAAAAACAAATCTAAATGAAGGGTATTGTATTAGCAGGAGGACTTGGAACTCGACTTTATCCAATAACGCATGTTGTTTCTAAACAATTACTTCCTGTATATGATAAACCCATGGTGTATTACCCTATTTCAATTCTAATGCGTACTGGAATTAAGGAAATTTTAATAATTTCCTCACCGAATGATATAGAAAACTATAAGAAGCTACTCGGTCATGGCGAAAAAATTGGTGTAAAATTTAGTTATATAGTTCAGCCAAAGCCGGAGGGACTTGCTCAAGCTTTTATACTCGGTGAAGATTTTATTGGTGATGATTCAGTATGCTTAATACTAGGAGATAATATTTTTTACGGATATGGACTTGAAAATATTATTGAAAATGCCAAATCAAATATTAAAAATAATTTTTCAACAATTTTTGCATACAATGTTAGTGATCCTGAAAGATATGGGGTTGTGGAGTTTGATGATTTTTCAAAAAATGTAATTTCGATCGATGAAAAACCTAAAAATCCAAAATCTAATTTTGCTGTTGTTGGTTTATATTTTTACACAAATGATGTTGTTAAAATAGCTAAAACAGTTAAACCTTCAAAAAGAGGTGAGTTAGAGATTACATCTGTTAATCAGAAATATTTGAAGATGTCAAAATTAAAAGTTCAGATTATGAAAAAAGGATTTGCTTGGCTTGATACAGGAACACATGATTCGTTAAATGAAGCTACAAATTTTGTAAGAGCTATTGAAAAGAGACAAGGACTTAAAGTTGCATGCCTAGAGGAAATAGCATTTCAAATGAATTTTATAGACAAAATTAAATATAACCATTTAGTGGCTAGATATGAAGGCAGTGATTATGGAAATTATCTAAAAAACAGATTTAAATAATAATGAAAATTTTAGATACAAATTTACAAGGTCTTTTTGTGATAGAACCTCATGTTTTTTATGACGAAAGGGGATATTTTTATGAGAGTTTTAATTCGCTTAAATTTCGTAATAAATTTCCTGATGTGGACTTTGTTCAAGATAATGAATCTGAGTCTCAATTTGGTGTTTTCAGAGGAATGCATTTTCAATCTCCACCTTTCGAACAAACTAAATTAGTAAGGGTAGTAAAGGGGGAGGTCCTAGATATTGTAATCGATATTAGAAAGAATAGCCCTAGTTACGGAAAGTACTTTTCATTAATATTAAGTGAAAAAAATAAAAAACAACTGTTAATACCAAAAGGTTTTGCTCATGGTTTTTTAGTACTTTCTAAATCTGCTATTTTTTTCTACAAAGTTGATAATTACTATTCGAAAAAACATGATTCTGGAATACATTGGAATATAGTTGAAGATGACATTAAAAAATATTTCGATATTGAAAAACTCATAATTTCAACAAAAGATAATGTTCTAATTAACTTTAGTAGTTTTAAAACACCATTCTCATGAGAATTTTAGTAACTGGGTGCAATGGTCAGTTAGGTTCTGAAATTAGAAAAATCTCACCAGAATTTTCCGATTATGAGTTTGTCTTTCTGTCAAAAAAAGAATTAAATATTTCTGATAAAAAAAATGTATTATCTTTTTTTAAAGAAAATTCATTTTATGCTTTAATTAATTGTGCGGCGTACACAAATGTAAATAACGCTGAAAAAGATATAAAAACAGCAGAACTAGTAAATAATTTTGGTATAAAAAATCTAGCAATCGTATGTAGAAGATATTCAATAAAACTAATACACATTTCTACAGATTATGTGTTTGACGGCAGCAAAAAGTCTCCTTACATTGAAACTGATATTACGAACCCAATCAATGCTTATGGTACTTCAAAATTAAATGGCGAATTGTCTATGATTTCTGTCAATCCAAAAAATTCAATTATAATTAGAACATCATGGCTTTATTCAAATTATTCAAAGAATTTTGTTAAATCGATTATTTCACTTTCAAAAATAAAATCTAAAATTAATGTAATCTCTGATCAATTTGGATCACCAACCAATGCATCAAATCTAGCTAATGATGTCTTATCATTAATTAAAAAAATTGACAATGAATCTGTTGAAATATATCATTATTCAGATGATGGTTTTACAAGCTGGTATAAATTTGCAAATGAAATTATAAACTTAAAAAAAATTGATATTAAATTATCAAAGATAAATTCATTACTCTATGACTCACATGTGAAAAGACCTAAGTTTTCGGCTTTGAATTGTACTAAAATAAAAGAAAAGTTTAATATCAATTTAATGGATTGGAAAACATCATTAAGTATTTTTTTAAATGATAAATAAACAATTCAAAAAGAATTTTAAAATCAATGTTATTAGCTTTTTGATCAACTTGATTTTAGCTGTATTATATATTCCTTATTTGATTCAAAATCTTGGAATTAGCGCATACGGCATTGTACCTTTGGCTTTAATTATCAATCAATATATCAAAGTTTTAACAACTTCACTGACAAGTTCTCTCTCAAGATTTTACAGTATTGCAATCGAGAGTAACGATACAGTTAAAGCATCTTCTTATTTATCAACTACGTTTTTTTCATTCATTATTTTTTCTTTGATTTTTGTTCCTATTTCTTTTTTATTTTCTCTAAATATTGATATGTTTTTTAATATTTCAAATGAATTTATTGATGACGCAATTAAACTTTTTATTTTTTCCCTATTAGCTTTATCCGTTTCCCTCTTTTCAAATTTATTTGGAATTGTTTTTTACGTCAAAAATCGTCTTGACTATATTAAATATCTTTCAATTGGAAGAGTCTTGCTTAAGTTCTTGATTATTATTTTATTATTCAACTTATTATCCATTAGGGTATACTATGTTGGATTAGCCAGCCTGATTTCAGAATTTTTATTACTCGTTTTCTCTTTATTTCTGTATAATAAAATCTCTGATAAAGATGTTGTCATAAAATTTAGATTTTTTGATAAACTTGTTTTTATGCCAGTTTTAATTATGTCTATTTGGGTAATTATTCAGCAAGTTGGAGATATATTTTTATATAGAATAGATACGATTTTGATTAATTTATTTTTTGGTGTTTATAAAACGGGCGTAATCGGAGCAATTTCAGAGTTAGGTCTCTATTTTACTATTTCTATTGGTGTTTTTTCATCTCTATTTGGGCCTATCATTTTAAATGAATATTCAAACTCAAATCACAGTGCTGTAAAAGAATTGACTGTTTTCAGCTCATTTCTCACTGGATTTATTGCAGCTGTAATAGCTGGTATTTCAGTTTCATTATCTGACCAAATTTTAAAATTTTGGATAGGAGATGAGTTTTCCGGGTTTTATTTATGGTTATCTATGAAACTATTTCTTGTCCCCTTTTTTGTAAGTGGTGGTGTTTTTGCTTTCACATACAGAGCCTGGAATAAGGTAAAAATTCCTGCAGTTATAACATTAGTACTAGGTTTTATTAATTTAATATTATCATATTCCATTTTAAGTTTTTATTCCAAAACAACTTATTCAATCGAAATCATTCTTCTTTTGTCACTTATAATTTCTATTATTCAATGTTATTTGCTAAATGCATTAATTTTTACCGGAATATATAAGGATAAGCTAAATGATGTTATTAATAATTTTTTCAGGATAGCATTAGTATTTATATTATCATTTTGTTGTGCATTTGTTTTAAGACAATTTGTTTTTGAATTTACAATTCCCATTTTGCTTTTGTTTTTCCTGATTACATTTTTCTTTTCAGGCTATTTAAGTTTTCAGATTATTTTTATTCAAAAGGAAAAAAATAAAACAATTGATTTAATAAAAAATTTTCTGAGTTTGAGATGAGATTTTCATTGATAATAGCGGCCTATAACGTTGAAAATTACATTAAAAAATGTATTGATTCAATATTAAATCAAGATTATGAAAACGAATTTGAGATTATCATTGTTAATGACTGCTCAACAGATAGAACTGCCCTAATATTAGAGGATTACACAAAAATAAACAATGTAAAAATTATAAATAATCCTATTAATTTAAATTTATCTAAAACCAGACAAATAGGAATAAATTATGCAAATGGAGACTATATACTAAATATTGATGGTGATGACTCTTTAGAATCAACGACACTTTCTACATTAAATAATTATATTGATTTGTTTAGCCCTGATGTAATAGCATTTAATTTATGTCTTGAATTTGCTAATGGAAATAAAATACTTCCTGACTCTAATTTTATTTACTCGAATGTTATAGATCCAGAAAAGAAGGAATGTGTTAAGTATTTTATGGGTGCAACTGTCACTAAGTTGGTCAAAAAAAATCTTTGTAAAGATTTAAAATTTTCGGACTATTCAATATCTAATTCTGAAGATATGTTGTTTTGTACAGAAGTTTTAATTAAATCAAAAAAAATTATTCTATTAAAAGATGTTTTTTATAATTATTACCAAAATCCAGCCTCAATAACTAAATCTTTGAAATCAGAACAATTTTTAAATAACCAAATTTATGTTCTAAAGATATTTAACTCTCTGAAAAAAAAATACGTTAAAATAAATCAATGGATATTTGAAGAATGTGAATTCGAATTTATGAAAAATATTATAACGCATATAAGTCAACTTCGTATTACTAGGTCAAGTATTGATTTAAATAACTTTTATGAAATTTTGGTCACATCAAATGAATTTTTCTTGAGTGAAAAAAAAATAAGTATGATCAGGAGTGTAATATTTTATAAATACAGTTGGGTTTTTTATTTTATTAAATTTCATTCTGTAAAAAACTTTTTATTTTTTCTTTGTAATAAGACAAAAATACTTAATTAATAAAATAGAAAATGTACCCTAAAAATTTTTTAAATTTTTTTCTACTTGTCTATATATTTTCAATTCAATTTGAAACTTGGGATGTGTTAGGTTCTAATTTTTTAATTTCAAAAATCACCTTTGTCCTATATTTGTTTTCAAAAATATTGTTTTTAAAACAATCTAAAATATTTGAAACAGTAATTCAATTTAAATCATATTTATTATTAATTTTCTCATTACTATTTTTAGTTATAATTTCAGGTTACATATTTTCCCCAGTTGATTTTTTTTCAACAATATCTTTCATGAATTTTTCATTTTTTCTGTTAATACTCTCTGACTTTTATCGTGATTCTGACAACATTTATAAGATTTTTAACATATACAAATATGCGTCTTTGATAATAATATTTTTTCTAATCTTTGGTTTATTCACTGAAAATTATGTTTCTGAAACTAGAATCAGAGTGATAGGCCAAAATGAGAACGATTTGTCACTTTCATTTTCCTTTTTGATTGTTTATAGTCTTTTAAATATTAAGAATAGGTATAGAAACTTTTATTATAATATTGCGATTATGATTTTATCATTTTATGCAATTTTGCTTTTAGGATCAAGATCTGCCTTTGTTGCCGTTGTTGCCAGTTTTTTCATTATTTTATCTCCAAAAAAATTAAATTTAAAATACTTCATAATTTCCTTTATTTATTTTTCAATAGCTGGAATTGCCTTCTATTTTCTGCTTATGAATTCAAATCTTGGAGCAAGATTTTTCACTGATAATTTTGATTCTGGCAGATTTCAATATTGGGCAGCAGTTTATGATTCTTCAATTCCTATATATGGAATTGGATTTAATGGTTACAGGGATTTAGTTTATAACCAGTTTGCATCTCTAGATTATTTCTCAGCTCATAATGAGTTTTTACAATGGTATATTTATGGAGGCTTCTTGGGGCTATTAATTTTATCTTACTTTTTTTATAAAGTATTAAAACTATCCCTAAAAAATAGAATCACTTTTTCTTTCTTTCCGATAGTTTTAGTTGCTTTTCTATTTAATCAGGCTTTGGGAATAAAAGTTGTTTGGCTCATAATGGCATTTATTTTATATCACAATAAATTTGTATATGCAAAAACATAAAATTAGAATTTGTTTCATAATTACAAATCTTAATCAAGGTGGAGCAGAAAAACAATTTTACAATTTAATTTCAGGAATTAATAAAAATATATTTGAAGTTCATTTTGTTCTTTATGCAAAACAAAATGAATCATTTTACGACCTGAAAAAACTAGACGGCGTAATTATTCATGAAAATAAACTTAAAAGTAAATTTTATTTATTCAAAATAATAGGCGCACTGAATTTCATAAAAAAAACGATTAGCCATTATGATTACAATATATTAGTTTCAACTCTGTTTATGAATAATCTTTTTACAAGATTGGTTGCACCAAGTCGGTATGATGATAAAATATTCACTTTAATGAGAACTTCAATTCAGAACTATCCTTTTTACTATATTTTCTTTGAAAAATTTCTTATTAAAAACTCATATATTATTTTCAATTCAAATAATTCCCTTTCGGAATTTAAAAAAGTATTTAGCAGGTCAATTCATAATAGATTTTTTATGATCTATAACGGATACGATTTATCGAATAATGTTAGAAATATTACAAGTAAAATACATAACTCGATTTCAGTTGGAGGATTAGGTAGAATAAGCAAGGAAAAAAACTTTGTTCAGCTTGTCAGAGTTTTTAAAAAGTATGAACAAAAACATAAGTTGTTAATTAAGGGTCATTTTTCAAATCAGTACAATCTGTTAAAAAAAATTTCTAGTGACGACGAAAGAATTTCAATAGAGTTACCTTCCATCGACATTGACAGTTTTTTTAGTAGAATTAATATTTTAGTTATCCCCTCACATCATGAAGGATGTCCGAATGTTTTATTTGAATCAATGCTCAGAAAAACAATTTGTATAATTTCCAAAAACTCTAATTCTGATAAATTTGTAATAAATGGATATAATGGACTAGAGTACGACGGATCTGATGAAAATTTGTATTTGGTTTTAAGAACGGCAATTGATATGATTGGGACAAAAAAAGAGATAGAAATTATAAATAATGCTCATACATATGTTATTAAAAATTTTTCAAATGAGTCTATGGTCTTAAAATATGAAAAGATCTTTCAAAATAACTAATAACGATGATTAAGGTTGCAATAAGTCAAAGAATAATACCTCACTATCGTGTTCCTGTGTTTAGGGAATTGGCATCAAGAAAAAATATCGATTTGACTGTTTTTTATGGGTTTGGTTTTAAAAATGGTTCTCAAGCTAATTCGAATGGAATATCTGGATTCAAATATTTAAAATTGTTAACTTTAAAATTAATCTATCAAGGTATTTACAAGTCTCCTCAACTAAGAGTATGGCATCCAACCCTATTTTTTCACCTTGTTTTTAGAAATTTTGATGTTATAATAACTGAACCTTCAACCAATTTTTATAATAATATATCCATATTCATTTATTCATTCATTTTTAGAAAAAAAATTATTTGGCACGATGCAGGGTCGGTTGAAAAGAATAAGAGACCTCTTTTTAGAAGACTAATTGATCCAATTTTGTCAATAATGATAAAAAATTCTGATGCCTATTTAACATATAATTCATTTGCTGATACTTCCCTCTACAGAGATCATAAAATTAATCCTAAGAAAATTTTTAGAGCGCAAAATACAATTGACACTGATTTAATTAATAAACAGATTAAGTCTTACTCACCAGGGACTGATTCTTTTCGGAGGAATCTTAATTTACATAGATTTAAAACCATTTTATACATTGGAGGGTTGGAAAAAAGAAAAAAAATTGACTATTTGCTTAAAATTGTAAAAAAACTAAATGAAAAGAATCTACCCACAAAAGCATTAATTGTAGGTGACGGGCCTGATAAAGAAAGATTAAAATTTATTGCTGAAAATGATTGCAATTCAAATGCTGTTTTTTTTGGAAAAAAGATTAAAGATAAGGTCAAATATATTTTAATATCTGATATTGTAGTCTTACCATCATCTGGTGGATTATCTGTAGTTGATGCACTAATTTGCGGTAAACCATTTGTGGGGTCAAAAGAAATTGAACATGGAGGAATATGTGATTATATTGACCACGGTGTTAATGGATTTTTGTTTAACGAGGATAACCTAAATCAATTATACAATTATTCATATGAGTTATTGACAAATAAATATTTATATGAAAATATTTCGAAAAATGCTTTAATTAAATCTCAGGACCTAAGTTTAAAAAAAATGGTTGATGGATATGTTAATTCTATAAAATTTGTAATGGATGAGTACTAAGGTTTTATTAATAAACAATTGTCACTACAGAAGGGGTGGTGCTGATGTTGTTTATTTAAATACAGGAAAATTACTTGAAAAAAATAATCATGAGGTTATTTATTTCTCTATTAAAGATGAAAAAAATATTGAAAATAATTTTGAAAATTACTTTGTAAATAACATAAATTTTTTCAATACAAATGTATTCAAGAAATTTTTTAGTTTTTTTAGATTTTTTTATTCTTTTGAGGCTAAAAACAAACTAGATAAACTAATTAAATTATTCAAACCTGATGTTGCTCATATTCATTTTTATAAAGGTGGTTTAACCAGCTCAATAATAAAATCTTTGATCGTCAACAAAATACCAATTATTTTAACTGCTCATGACTATGGAATAATGGATCCACACAATGCTCTTTTAGATGGAAATTTTAATATTTGCGATAAAATAATCACAAAAGGCCCATTTTATTCTGTATTGGTAAAATCAAATAGAAATAGTTATTTATATAGCTTTATTAGTTATTTAGAATATTCATTTCATAATTTAAAATTTCCTTTTGATAAAGTTTTTAATACAATCATAACTGTAAGTAAATTTTCAGAAAAAAAGTTCAAAGAATCAAGTTTTTTTAAATTCAACACAAAACATTTATATAATTTTTTTCCAGGAATTTATGAAAAGATACCAAATCATAAAAAAGGAGACTATTTTTTATTTTTTGGTAGACTCTCTAAAGAAAAGGGTTTCAAAACTTTAATAAATGTGTGGTCAAATTTAAAAATTGAATCAAAATTAGTTATTGCAGGTTCATATGAATTAAAAAGTCATGATTCAGATCTAAACATTTTAATCAAGGAAACTAAATCAATTGAAATGGTTGGTTTTAAAAAAGGATTAGATCTTGAATGTTTAATCAAAAATGCTAGTTTTGTTTTAATGCCCTCGGAGTGGTATGAAAATAATCCATTATCTATAATAGAGTCATATGCGCTAGGTAAGCCTGTTATAGGATCTGATATTGGAGGTATTACTGAAATTATTGAGCATAATAAAACTGGATTTTTAATGAAAATGAAAGATGAAAAAAATTTTAAATGCTATTTAAAAAAGGCATTTGAAATGTCAGATGAAAATTATTTGAAAATGTCAATTAACGCAAGAAATTTTGCACTTAAAAATTTTAATCCTGAAAAGCATTATCAAACCCTGTGTACAATTTATCAAAATACAATTAAAGATTATGAGTAAGTTTAGATTTGTCAACAAGCTAATAGCTAAGCTTGGCAGAAATGATTATGAAATCGATGATAACATAAAAAATATTGATTTATTAAAAATTTTACTGAAAAAATTTATTCAATTTGTTAGAGGAAGTTTTTTAAAATTGAGTTTTATTAAATCAAAGGGTGTAATTTTTTTAGGAAAAAGAACAACAATTCATCATAAAAATTTAATTAATCTTGGTAAAACAGTATACATTGGTGATAATGTTTATATTGATGCTCTTTCAAAAAATGGAATATTTATCGGAAATAATGTTTCAATACACAAAGGTACCATAATTGATTGTACCGGTGGCATAAGATCAATTGGTGACGGATTAACTATAGGTAACAATGTAGGTTTTTCACCAAATTGCTTTATCCAAGTAAGGGGTAAAGTAGAGATTGGTGACAATGTTATTTTTGGACCTTATGTTAAAATTTTTTCTGAAAATCATAATTTTTCTTCTTTAAAGAGAAATATTACAGATCAGGGTGAAAATAGAATAGGAGTTAAGATATCAGATGGTGTATGGGTTGGTTCAGGTGTTATAATTCTTGATGGGGTTACAATTGGAAGAAATGCAATTATAGCAGCTGGATCTGTTGTTAATAAAAATATTCCAAATAATGCTATTTATGCTGGAGTTCCAGCAAAATTAATTAAATATCGTATTGATGAAAAATAAGGATTTTACTACTAGGCTGTTTTTTGCTACAATGTATAGGAAACTAAATATTTTTATGTTAAGATTTAGAGGTTACAGTTTTGACTACTCTGTAATTATAGAGAGAAATGTAAAATTAGATAAATTAAATCCTGAGGGTATACATATTGGAAACAATACCCTTGTTGCTTCAGGCAGTGTAATCCTGTCTCATGACCATTGTAAAAGGACTAAAGACAATCAACCATATATGGTTGATACACACATTGGAAAAAACTGTTTTATTGCCATTAATTCGATCATTTTACCAGGTGTTAAAATTGGAAACGAGGTCATCGTTGGAGCAGGTTCAGTAGTCACAAAAGATGTACCTAATAATTGTGTGGTTGCAGGAAATCCTGCAAAAATTATTAGAACAAATATAAAAATGAACGATTTTGCGGCTTTAGAAAATTGGAATGAAATCAGTGGTTGGGACTAAATAAAGATTTGATTACTTTTTGAAATATTTATAATAAGATTTACTGCCTAAATTTAACATTTCTTTATCTCCGTTTGAATCACCAAAAACAAAAATTTCTTTGTAAATATTTATATCATATCTATTAAAAATTTTTTCAACTTTATGTGGTCCAAAACAATTTTTACCTTTAATCCCATAAAATCTACCATTAATAAATTTTGATTCCGTACAAATCAACTCACAATCAAGTAAATTAGCAATATCTTTCATCCAAATATCCAATGAAGCAGTAACAATACATTTTTTAACTTTAATTTTAGAAATATAATTAACTGCATCTCTGTAGAAATATTTCATTATGGATTTTGAAAATTGTTTTGATTTTTTTTTCAGCTGTATTTCATTTTTACCAAAAAAATAAATTTTTAAGAGTGTTTCTTTAGTTTTAGTTTTTCTCACAAGACCTAGTATAAATAAAAAATATACAGGGGAAAAAATTAATGCTTTGAAAAAAAAAATGAGATAATTTTTTTCGATAAAAAATAAAAAAAGAAGCATTGAATCTTTTCTAATAAGAGTTCCATCAAAATCAAAAAAATATATCCTCATATAATAACCTTATTTTGTTTATGCTCAATTGACAATATATAATTTTATAAATTTATTGATATTATAAACCTAAATATGTTTCGAAAACTCACTTCAGTCATAAAGCTTTTAAGAGTTCAACATTATGTTAAAAATCTATTTATTTATTTACCTCTTTTCTTCGTTGGTAACTTTACAAATATAGACTTATTGATTTTATCTTCTATTGCATTCATAGGTTTTTCAATGTTCGCTAGTTCTATATATATAATTAACGATCTTGTAGATGTTGAAAATGATAAAAATCATCCGAGTAAAAAAAATAGACCAATAGCAGCGGGAAAAATCAATTTTTTTGAAGCCATTTTATTGATTTTTATTTTATTATTGTCTGGTTCTTTTCTGATTAATTCTATTTCATTTACAGCTTTACAGGTGTGTTTCATTTATTTTTTTATGAATTTAGCTTACACATTTAAATTAAAGCAGAAATCAATAATTGATGTTTCCTTAATTTCTTTTGGATTTGTTCTTAGAATTTTAGTAGGCTCTATTGTAACAGATACCCCACTTTCAAATTGGATAATAGTATTAACTTTCCTTCTAGCTTTATTTCTTGCGTTGGGAAAAAGAAGAGATGATGTATTAATTTTCATTGATTCAGGAAAAAAGATGAGAAAATCTGTTGATGGCTATTCACTTCAATTTATAGATAGTTCAATGTTAATATTAGCATCTGTAATAATTGTATCATATATTTTGTATTCAGTTTCATTTAATTCGGAAATAAGACTAAATAGTGAATATCTATATCTATCATCTGTGTTTGTGGTTTTTGGTATACTAAGATATTTACAAATTGTATTTATAGATAAGAATAGTGGTTCCCCAACAAAAATATTACTGAAAGATCAATTCACTATTATAAACCTAATTTTGTGGATTATTTCATTCTTAGTCATTTTGTATTTTTGAGAACAGAAATTATACTAAAAATTTATTTCAAATGAATAAAAGAAGCTGGGGCAATTACCCAAGAATAAACAATAAGTCTTTTTCATATTCTGATATTGACACATTAAACGAACTGTTAAGAAAAAATTCTGAAATTATACCTTTTGGAAATGGTAGAAGTTATGGTGATAGTGCATTAAATAAAATTCTTATTGACAACAGAAATTTCAATAAAATCATAAGCTTTGACAAAGAAAATGGAATTCTTCATGTTCAGTCTGGAGTTTTACTTTCAAAAATTTTAGAAATATACATTAAAAAGGGCTGGTTTTTGTCCATAACACCAGGTACAAAATATATAACAGTAGGTGGTGCGATTGCAAGTGATATTCATGGAAAAAATCATCATATTGCGGGGTGTTTCAGTGAATCTGTAACTGAATTTGAGTTGATGCTTCCAAATTTAAAAATTATTAATTGCAGTAAAACTAAAAACAGTGAATTATTCAGAGCGACATGCGGTGGTATGGGGCTTACAGGAATCATATTATCTGCCAAAATTCTGCTAAAAAAAATAAAATCAAAACATATTATTCAAAAAACAATTAAAACAAAATCTTTAGTGGAGACTTTTGATGCTTTTAAAAAATACCATAAAAGTCCATATTCTGTAGCTTGGATTGATTGCCTTGCTAATGATGATAATTTGGGAAGATGCCTATTAATGACAGGAGATTTTGCTGATGATGGAGATTTAAATTATATTCAGAAACCAAAAATTAATATTCCGTTTTATTTTCCTTCTTTTGTTTTGAATAAATTTACCGTAAAGTTATTTAACTTCTTATATTATAACAGATTAAGAAAATCAATTTCTATACAGAAAGTACATTTAGAAGACTTCTTTTATCCTTTAGATAAAGTTAAAAATTGGAACAGAATTTATGGTAAAAATGGTTTTACACAATATCAATTTATCTTACCAATGAATACCAGTTACACAGGATTGAAAGAAATATTAGAAAAAATTTCAATTAGCGGAAAAGGTTCTTTTTTAGCTGTTCTTAAGCTTTACGGTAAGGCTAATAAAAATTATCTATCTTTTCCAATGGAAGGATATAGTTTAGCTTTGGACTTTAAAATTGAACCTGGTCTTTTTGAGTTACTGGACGAACTAGATAAAATTGTAATCAAACATAATGGACGTATATATCTATCAAAAGATGTTCGAGTAAATAAACATAATTTCGAAACCGGATATAAATATGTTAATAAATTTAGATTATTAAGAAAAAAATACAATATGAATATGAAGTTCAATTCGCTTCAATCTATCAGATTAAGTATTTAAAATGAAATATGTTTTGATACTGGGAGCGACCAGTGATATTGCAAAATCTTTAGCTGAGATATATGCTTCTAAGGGCATCAACCTTTATTTAGCCGCACGAAATCTTTCAAAGCTTGAAAATTTTATTGTTGATTTAAGTTCAAAATTTTCGGTAAAAATAATTCAGTTGTATTTTGATGCTCTTGAATATGATTCTCATCAAAAGTTTTATGAAAATTTAAAATTTAAGCCTGTCGGTGTAATTAGTGCAATTGGTTTATTAGGAAATCAAAACTTTTCTGAAGAAAATTTTGATTCAGCTAAAAATATTATTGATACTAATTTCATCGGAATTGTTAGTATAATTAATATAATAGTTTCAGATTTCGAAAAACGTAAAGAAGGCTTTATTATTTGTATTAGCTCAGTTGCAGGTGATAGAGGAAGGTCTTCCAATTATTTTTATGGATCTGCCAAGTCTGCTTTAAATTCATACCTCTCTGGGATAAGAAACAGACTACATTTTTCTAAGGTTTCTGTTTTAACTGTTAAACCTGGATTTGTTAATACAAGTATGACAAAAAATCTTAATTTACCAAAGATAATTACCTCAAGTCCTAAAAAAGTTGCTAGAGATATTTATCATGCACAAAAAAAAGGAAGAAATATTATATATACTAGTTGGTATTGGAAGTGGATTATGCTTATAATAAATAGTATTCCAGAGTTCATTTTCAAAAAACTAAAATTATGAAAAAGGATTTGGGTAAAATATACTGGTTTATAATTTTATTGTGTGTTAATTTAGGAATTATTCTCACCATTTTATATACATACATGGTGTCAATAAAATTTTTAGATTTTAGAATTGAACTACACTCTGAAATAATCAATAATGAGGCTAGCTCACCATATAATTTTAGAATTCTTGTTCCGTATTTAAATGAGTTTTTTATTAAACTTTTTTCACCTTTTTTTGATTTTACATACAAACAATTCTTTGTTTTTTCATATGCTTTTTTTGATTTTTTATTTTATACTCTTTTCTTAATATTATTATATATTTTTTTAAAAATATGGCACAAACACATTTATGCAATAATTGGTCTACTATTTTGTAGTGTAACAATAACGACAACTTTTTTTTATCATTATTTTCAACCTTGGTCAATTGTCGAATCATCGTTTTTTATTTTAGCATTTATATTAGTGTATAATAAAAGATTTTATTGGTTAATACCATTAACTATTTTTTCATCTCTTAATAGAGTTACCGGCATATTCATTCCCATAATTTTTTTAATCACCCAACTTGATTTTAAAAGCTTACTTAAGCTAAGTTTTGGAAGTTTTGATAATAAGATACTGATGAAAACTTCATTTTTGTTTTTAATTTCTTTTTTGACTATAATTTTGGTTAGATATTTAAGGGGTAATGTTAGCCATGTTTACACAATTTTTGAGATTTTTAAATTGAATATTGAAATTCAAAACATTATAATTGCGTTTGTTTTTAATATTTTATTTGCCGGTATTTGGTGGTTACTAGCTTTCAAGGGACTTAAGATAATGGATGAGTTTCACCTTAGATTATCCGTTGTATTTATTATATATTTAATACCATTGTTGATTTTTGGTATATGGAAAGAGGTTAGACTGCTTATGCCCTTTTACCCATTAGTAATTTCTTTAGGTTTATTTTATTTAAGCCATACATTTAAATTTGAAGAAAAAACTGGATATAATTATTAACTATGAAATAGCTTAATAAAACGAACACTTTAAATAAATTTGCTAAAATTAATTTTTAATGAAGAAAATATATATTGCTGGCTGTGGTGGAATGTTAGGCGATGCCTTTTACCATATATTTAAGAATAAATTTAATCTTAAATGCACTGATATCGATGTAAATGAAGACTGGTTAACGTTTTTAGATTTCAGAAATTTAAGTGAATATAAAAAGGATGTTTTTAAATTTAAACCAGATTTCCTTTTTCATTTGGGTGCCCATACTAATTTGGAATTTTGCGAAGATAACATTGATGATACATACATGACAAATACATTATCTGTAGAAAATGCTGTTTACATCGCAAATGAACTAGATATTCCGATTTTATACATAAGCACTGCTGGTATTTTTGATGGTAAAAAGGAGCTTTATGATGATTGGGATATCCCTAATCCGTTAGGTGCATATGCACGATCAAAATATATGGCTGAAACATATGTTAAAGAAAACGCAAAAAAATACTACATATGTCGTGCAGGTTGGATGATGGGTGGAGGCCCAAATAAGGACAAAAAATTCATTAACAAACTCATAAAACAATTAAAATCCGGGAAAAAAGAGTTGCATGTAGTCAATGATAAAGATGGTACACCTACATATACTTATGATTTTGCCAAGACCGTAATGCAGCTAATCAAATATGAATATTATGGGCTCTATAATTGTGTTTGCGAGGGTCAAACTAGCAGACTTGAAGTAGCCAAGGAGCTATTAAAAGTTTTGAATATTCAAAATGAAATTAAATTGAAAGAAGTTAGCTCAAAATTTTTTGAAAAAGAATACTTTGCAAAAAGACCTCCCTCCGAAAGATTAATTAACAGTAAACTCAATTTAAGGGGAATAGGTATGATGAAAGATTGGAAATTTTCTTTAAAAAAATACATCGAATCTGATTTTAATGAGCTTATTTCTAAATGAAACAAAAAGTTGCATTAATTGGCACAAATGGGATACCTGCCAGATACGGTGGATTTGAAACACTAACAGAGTTTTTAGCACTCAACCTTAACAAAGAACATGATTTAAAGGTTTATTGCTCAGGATATAGAAAAAATAGGAATAAGCGTTATTTGAATTCAGATTTGATTTATATTCCATTTAATGCAAACGGATGGCAATCATTGGTTTATGATGCTTTGTCAATTATACATGCGTTAACATATTGCGACACTCTGGTTATTCTTGGTTTTTCAGGTGTTTTTGCATTTCCTTTTAAAGTTTTTTTTAGAAAAAAAATCGTTTTTAATATTGGTGGAATTGAATGGAAAAAAGTTCGGTCTAATAAATTTTTAGGATCTCTTGAAATTCTTTCAAAAAAAGTTTTTGAAAGAATATGTGTCAATTTTTCAGATATTGTTGTAGCTGATAACAAAGAAATTTTGAAATACGTTTTACAAAACTATAAAGTAAATGCCGAGTTAATTGAATACGGGGGTGATCACGCTACAAAAATTGAAATTCAGAAAAAGTATTTAAAAAAGTATCCTTTTTTAAACGGCAATTACGATTTTTCAATTTCTAGAGCTCAGGAGGACATGAATATTCACCTGCTGTTAGACGCATATAAAAAAATAAAGAAAAGAAAATTAGTTATTGTTTCTAATTGGGACACCTCTAAATATGGAAGAGAATTAAAAAATAAATATTTTAATAAATATGGTAATATTTATTTAATTGACTCTATTTATGATCTTAAAATTTTAAATATGTTAAGAAGTAATAGTTCATTATATATACATACTCATGAATTATGTGGTACTGCTCCCTCATTAGTTGAAGCTATGTGCCTTGGATTACCTATAATTTCTTTTGATGCACCAACTAATCGATCAACTACCGAGAATAAGGCACTATATTTTAAAAGTAATGAGTCATTATATAAACTGTTAAAAGGATTGAATAATGATGAAATTAAAAATATTGGTTTTCGTATGAGTCTTATTTCTAAAAATAGATATGCTTGGTCAAGGATCGTAAATCTTTATAATAATTGCATTAAAAAATAAATTGATTATGGAAATTTTAATTTATGGATTTGGTAGAATGGGGTTGACTCATTACACTATACTAAATGCTCTAATACCTGATGCCAGATTTACAATAATTGAACCAAATAATTTTTTAAATTTTTTTTTAAGAAAAAATTTTAAAAATATAAAGTTTCTGAAAAATGATATTTCAATTTTAAGGTCTTCTGATTTAACACTGATAACAACTCCGCCATTTGTTCATTTAGATATTTTAAAAAAATGTTTAGAAAGACAGGATAAAAAAATTTTTATAGAGAAACCATTTGGTGGATATACTAATACGGCATTTGATAAATTTAGCGGCTTAAAAAATGTATATATAGGTTATGTTCTAAGATTTAATCCATGTATTCAATGGATCAAGCAAAATATTAACCTAGAAAAGATTAAATACATAAGGGGTAGATTTTTGAGTAATACACTCGAGAAGAAACCAGCTGGTTGGAGAAACGGTCATTTTTCTGGGGTTTTGAACGAGGTAGGTTCCCATATAATAGACCTAATACAATATATTATCGGATATGAACAAATGGAAGTATTAAAATCAGAAAAACAATCAATCGTTTCTGATGTCGACGATATATTAAAAGCGGAATTAAAAACTGACTCTGAAATTGGCGTTTCTTTGTATTTTAATTGGGTTGATAAAAGGATGAGAAAACCAGTTTTTTTTTTAGAAATATTGATGGAAGATGGATTAAATTATATCATTGATCAGCAGCAAATAATTTTAAGAGACAAATCACAAAAAATTATTCAGAAATATTCGGTCACAGATATTTCAGAAAAAGTTCCATATTACCTAAGAGGCATTGATTTTACAAAACAAATGGAAGATTTGATTGGTAATTCTGATAATTTAGCGAAAATTTCCGAAGCTATTTCGGTTAATGTTATTATGAAAAAAATAATTGAATATGAAAATAATTTTAGGTGATAATCAGTTTTTTGGGGTGAATCATTATGATTTAAGTAAAGGTGAAAAAACTTCAATGAAATTTAGCACTTCAAAAAAAATTAGTCATTTTATTAAGGAATCTCTGACTCTTGGATTAGATGGTTTTATGATTAATTCGAATAATAAAGGATACAAACTTATTTCTGATACTAATTTTGATAATAACATTGAGATTCATTACAGTATTCCTTACCCACACAAGTATGCAAGTATGATAAATGAGAATGGAATGTTAAGTCTTCTTTTTTTTGTTCTAAAGAATACATCAATATTTAAAAACACTTTAAACTTTTTTAAGTTTCTTTTCACAAGAAACTTAATTCATTTGGTAGCTTTTGCTTTGGAGATTGAAGTTCCCTCTAAACTTAAAAAGGGAAGCTATATATATCTGCAAAATGTAATTACAGATTTACTCATTGGAATGAACAAGGCTGAATACTTATTTAAATTTATAAATTGTGTTGAAAAAATGGGTTATAAGCCTGGATTAATAACCTTAAATCCAGTGAAGCTAAATTCCATATTTACTAAAAACCCAAATATCAAAATTTCAAATGATTTGATTGTTTGTTTTAATATAAATAAAAATGGTTTTAATGTTTTCCCATCTTTAAGTTCTGTTGAAAATCTAATATCCTCAAACCCAAATTATAAATTAATGGGAATGAGTATTTTTTCAAGTGGAGGTTCTAACATTTTGGAAGCTATAAATTATATTAAAAAAATTAATCTCGATTATGTTGTTTTTGGCTCTTCAAAACTTGCTAATATTAAAGACAATCTTGATCTTTTAAAAAAATAATAATGATTAAACATTTTTTTTATGTTTAGTATTTTTCTAACTGGTTCATCAGGTTTTGTCGGAAATAATTTTTTAAATCATTTCAATAAAAAATATACTATTTTTAAATATAGAAGAGATAATAAAATCGATATCAAACAAGATATTGTAATTCATTTTGCAGGCAAAGCTCATGATACTTCAAACCATTCTCATATGAGCAAATTTTATGAATCCAATACAAATTTAACCGTGAATTTATTTGATTCCTTCTTATTATCTAAAGCAAAAGTTTTTATTATGTTAAGTTCGGTAAAAGCTGTAGCAGATAAAATTGAAACAAAACTTACTGAGGATTTCATATGCAACCCTAAGACACATTATGGTAAGAGTAAATTATTAGCTGAACAATATATTCTTTCAAAGAATATCCCCAATGAAAAGAGAATTTACATTTTGAGACCATGCATGATTCATGGTCCCGGAAATAAAGGTAATTTAAATCTTCTTTTCAAATTAATTTCATTAGGTATTCCTTGGCCCCTTGGCTCTTTCGACAATAAAAGATCTTTTTGTAGTCTAGGAAATTTGATTTTTATAATTGAGGAGTTAATTAAAAATAAAACAGTACCGCAAGGAATTTATAATATAGCTGATGATGATTATCTTTCAACTAATAGAATAATAAAAATGATGTGCGAAGTAATTAACAAAAAGCCATTAATTTTTAAAATTCCAAAGGTTATTATAAAGGCGATAGCAAGAATTGGAGATATTTTGCCTTTTCCTATTAATTCTGATAAATTAGCAAAATTAACCGAGTCATACCTGGTATGTAATAAAAAAATTAAAAAAGCAATTTCTAAGCCCCTTCCATTTAATTCTGAACAGGGTATGAAACTAACTCTTCAATATTTTAAAGTTCAACAAAATGATAAAAGAAACGTTAATTGAAAAAAAAATAGATTTTAGTCCAGATATAAAAAATTTTGATTCTAAAATTAACAATATTGTAAATGGAGCAAGTATACTGGTTATTGGAGGAGCAGGTACAATTGGTTCAAATTACATAAAAAAAATTTTAAAATATAAACCATCTAAATTAACAGTTGTTGATATGAATGAAAATAGTTTAACTGAACTAACCAGAGACTTAAGAAGCTCTGATTTATTAAACTATAATCCGAAATATATAACATATCCAGTTAATTTAATGAGTAATACTTTTGATAAAATTATAAAAAATACAGAATGGGATATTATTGCAAATTTTTCAGCTCACAAGCATGTAAGATCTGAAAAGGATAAAATCTCTGTTGAAGCACTAATTATAAATAATGTTTTTGGAGCAATAAAACTTTTATCAATTTGTGAAGAGAATCCGCCAAAGTATTTTTTTAGTGTATCAACTGATAAAGCAGCAAATCCTGTTAATATCATGGGTGCTTCAAAAAGTTTAATGGAAAAGTTAATTCTATCAAAAAAAGATAAATTTAGAGTGTCAACTGCAAGATTTGCAAATGTCGCTTTTTCAAATGGTAGTTTACTTGAAGGTTTCATAAATAGATTAAATAAAAATCAGCCAATTTCGTGTCCCTCTGATATAAAAAGATTTTTTGTAACACCAGAGCAATCAGGTGAAATTTGCTTACTTGCTACTTTTTTAGGAAGCTCGGGTGATATTTTCTTCCCAAAAATGGATTTTGAAAAGGATCAAATTTTTTTCAAAAAAATAGCAATTGATTTTTTGGCGGCTAATAATTATCAGCCATTAACCTTTGATTGTGAAAAAAAAGCTAAAAATTTTAAAATAAATCGAGATGGAAATAAATATCCAGTATATTTTTTCAATTCCGACACATCCGGAGAAAAATCTTACGAAGAATTCTACACTGAACAAGATAATTATGATATTGTAACCTTCGATTCTTTGGGTGTGATTAAATCCAAAAAAATTAATTTAAGTTTTAATGAAGTGCTCAATGATTTTAACCTTATTTTCAATAATGAAAAATCTACTAAAAGTGGTATTGTGCGTACTATTAAAAAATATGTTCCTGATTTTACACATCTTGAAACTGGAAAAAATCTTGACCAAAAAATGTAAACCATGTATAATATCTTCAAACGTTTTTTTGATATTATTTTTAGCTTGATTGTTTTGATTGCTTTAATTCCTTTTTTTATACCCATAATGATAATTTTAAGATTAACTGCCGAGGGCGAAATTTTTTATATGCAGGAAAGGTATGGGATTAATAATACTAAATTCAAAATTATAAAATTTGCTACTATGCTAAAAAATTCTATGGAAATGGGTACTGGTAGTATTACATTAAAAAATGATCCAAGGGTAACTAATTTGGGATCATTTTTGAGAAAAACAAAAATTAACGAACTGCCTCAGATTTTTAATATTCTTAAAGGTGATATTAGTTTTGTAGGTCCTAGGCCACTAGTTAAAAAAACATTTATGGGATATAATAAAGAAATAAGATGTAAAATTTATAAAACCAAACCAGGGTTAACAGGTATTGGTTCCATAGTTTTTCGAGATGAGGAGTCGATAATTTCCAATGTAATAAACGAAGACCCTCATAAATTTTATGAAAGAGTTATTGCTCCCCACAAAGGGGAGTTAGAAATTTGGTATCAAAAAAATCAAGGTTTTCTTATTGATTTTCAAATTATATTAATGACCGCGTGGGTAATTATTTTTCCCAAAAGTAAATTGTATTATTCAATATTTAAAAATATACCCAAAAGAGAACAATTTTAAGATTTTCTTTTTTATATAATTTCTGTAATTCGAGCTAGTAATAAAAAGATACAATTGCTTTTTTCTCCATTTAATTTCCAATACAACCTTACATAAAAATATATCGACTAATTTGTAAAATCTAAATTTTTTGATAAACAAATACCTTATTTTTTTTGAAATGTATTTTATTGATGAAATTCTACCCTCAACAAGATTCATATTAAAAATTTCGTTGAAGAAAAAAAAGTTATGATTAAATCTATTTACTTTTGAGTCGGTTAAAGGTTTTTTATTTTTAATAGAAAATAAATCATAATAGTTTTTATAACTAAACCTTAGAAATGTATCACCATTATCATTGAATAAATCATTATAAATCAAATGATTAAATGTATTTGTTGAGTTTGATATTTTTAAGCCATTTTCAGTAAAAATCACGTTATTTAAAATTTTTTCTGAGTTAAGGAGATATTGCCTTTTGTTAATAAGTTCAGAATGAGGCTCAACGGCAAATAATTTCAGAGCATTTATTCTCCTTGGAAGATGTCTAAATGCATAATCATATTTTTTATTTGTTTGTGTTTTATATTTTAATTCTGAAAGTAATTTCTCTAGTTTTGGCTTCTGATCTTTTCTGTATAAAAAATCAATATCACCAATCATTCTTTCACCAACATCTTCATAGAAATCTCCCAATATTAGCGCTGAACCTTTGAGAAATGCATAATCAATTTTATTTTGCGAGAAATTTTTAGCTAAAAAATTTAATTCATCTATTAACTGAAGATTTCTGTCTCTATTTAATTTGTATATTTTCAGCATATAATTACCCAAATCTACGGGTATCAAATTTAATTGTGAGTTATTTCTCAGTTTTACATATAATGATGGAATTAATAAGTGTTCGGATGAAATTTTTACAAACTTCTCAAAATTTATATTTGTAAAATTTTTTCTATCAATTTTTTTTTTAGAAAAAAGCAAATCAAATATTAATTTTTCCTCTTTATTAAGGAATAAATCTGCTTTCACAAAATAATTTTAATTTCTTAAATATACGAATATATTTTGTAGTTTCGCGAAGATGAATATACTGAGAAAGTTATCTTTTTTTTATCTTTTAGTTCTGTTTTCTGCTTGCTCATCAAAGAAAGACATTATTTATCTTCAGGGATTTGATAGTGACGTTTTTGAAAGTAATTATTCAGAGTATTTAATTTCGGTAGATGACATATTAAAGATCTCTATTTCCTCGGACAAACCTGAGTTAACTGCAATGTTGAATCCTGGAGGAATGCAATCTAGTATCATAAACAGTAAAGATTTATTTATTATCAATGGATATCAGGTTAATAGTGAAGGTAATATTATTTTTCCTGAATTAGGTGAAGTTTACGTTCTTGGAAATACCATAAACCAGCTTAGAAGAAAATTTTATCAACTAATTGTAGATAAGGGAATAATTATTAATCCTACCATTGACATAAAAATTTTAAACTCACACTTTACAATTCTCGGAGAAGTTTCGATGCCGGGAAGGTATGAATTTCTAAAAAACGATTTGAATATTTTTGAGGCTATTGGATATGCAGGTGATTTGACAATCAACGGCAAAAGAGATAATATTAAGTTAATCCGTGAAGACATCAATGGTTCAAAAAGAGTTTTCAGTCTTGATTTGACTAGCATGGATATTTTGACTGATAAAAATTTTCAGATATTTTCTGGTGACATCATTATAGTTGATCCTAATTACACTAGAGTTAAGAATGCTGGTATAATTGGAAATTCTGGAACTCTTTTAAGCCTACTTAGCTTTATACTTTCTTCATTAATTGTAATTAATAATTAATATTAAAAATGTTGAATCAAGACATAAAAGATAGTAATTTGCTAAATGACGAGTTAAACTTAAAGGAAGAATTGCTTAAGTATTTTTCTTACTGGCCCTATTTTCTTATTTCGATCATTCTTTCACTAGCTTGTGCATATTTATTTTTAAGATATTCAGATAAAACATATATGTCTGAAGCCAAAATAGAAATTATTGATAAATCACAAGACTCTGAAATGGCATTACCTACTGCAATGACCATCTTCAACAGGTCGATGATTAATTTAGAAAATGAGATTGGTGTTCTAAAGTCATATAGATTGCATGAAAAAGTAGTTTTATCAAAAAATTTCAATGTAAAATTTTATTCTATAGGCACTATCAAAACAACTTTGAATCACCCTGACGAGTGGTTTGAAGATTATTCTTTTGAATTAATAGATGATAATGAAATTCTTGATAAGAAAATTGAATATTATATTGATATTGATGATAAAAACAATTTGATTATTTCAAAGCAATCAGTTGATGGTGATAAAGAGTTTGTGAATTCATTTAACGGATTAACAACAAAAATCAAGCCTCATAAATTACCTTTTGAAATTGAAATTAATAAATTCAATACAGAACTCAGAAATAAAAAATTTATGATCATGCCCGTTAAGAATGTGGTTCAAGATTTTATTGAAGATTTAGATGTACAAAAAGCTGGTAAAGAAAGTGATCAACTAGTATTAGAAGTTACAAATGTAAATCCAAGAATATCCGAAGATTACCTTAATGAACTAATTAGTGCTTTTAATAATGATGGTATTCAAGATCGTCAGCTAGAGTATAAAAGAACAATAGAATTCGTTGATTCTAGGTCATCATTTCTATTGGATGAACTGGAGGTAATAGAGTTAAGAAAACAAAAATTTAAAGAAAAAAATAAGCTCAGTGATATTAAGTCAGATGCATCAATGAGTGTTCAGCAACAATATTCTTACGACTCTGAATTGTTTGAAGCTGAGTCTCAGAAGGATCTAGCAGATTTACTAGAGAAATCAATAAATAAATTACAATACAAACTACTTCCTGTTAATATAGGGCTAAATGACAACGCAATAAATGAGCTTTTATCCCAATATAATTTATTGATTAAGGAAAGGGATAGATCTTTATTATCGGCAGGCCAAAATAATCTTTATGTAAAATCACTTAATAAACAAATTTTAGATTTCAAAGAAAATATTTTATCATCGATCAAAAATTATATCAAAAGCTTGGAGGTAACTATCTCGAATATTCAAACAAAAGAGAGAGAATTTGAAAATCTATTTCAAAATATTCCTGAGAATGAAAAAATACTGAGATCAATTGAAAGAGAACTTGAAATAAAAGAGTCGTTATTCCTTTTACTATTACAAAAAAAAGAGGAGGCTGCGATTAATTTTGCTGTAATAAAACCATCTATAAAGATAATTGATTATGCACAAGTTTTTCCTTTTCCTATTTATCCAAGAACAATTTTTGTCTTGCTTTCTAGTTTAGCTATTGGTTTTTTAGTTCCATTGGTTATCGTTTTTATATTCCTAACATTAGATACAAAAATTCATGTTAGGGATCATATTACTAAATCTGGACTAAAAGTACCTCTTGTAGGTGAAATACCTCACGTTAACAAATTATCATCAGAAAGTATTTTGGCGAAAACTAAATCTCAAAGAAATAATTTAGAGGAAAGTATTCGTATATTATTAGCCAACTTAAATTTTATAAAGAAACCTAAGGACAAAGGAAATTTAATACTTGTAACTTCATCAATTAAAGGTGAGGGTAAAACACTAATATCTGTTGGATCATCAAAATTACTCTCGCAAAATAATAAAAAGGTATTATTAGTTGGTGCAGATTTAAGAAATCCGCAAATTCATAAATTTATTAATAAAGATAAATCAACAAGAGGTTTATCCGATCATATTTATTTAGATGGCAATAATTGGAAAGATTTAATTCTGAAAGATTATCCATTTGATATTTTACTTTCAGGAACAATTCCACCCAATCCTACTGAATTATTAGCAACTGATAAATTCAGACATTTCCTTGACGATGCCAAAAAATCTTATGACTATATAGTTGTAGATTCAGCCCCTTGTCTTTTAGTTTCTGATACTTTTGAGATATCAAATTATTCTGATTTAATATTATATGTTATACGTTCAAATTATACAGACAAAAAGTTATTAGAATTTATCAATGAGTGTTCAAATGGGAAAATGAATGATATGAGCTTGGTACTGAACGCTGTTGGTCAAAATAATTCTTATAATTATTCCTACGGCTACAAATATGATTACAGATATAAGTATAATTATGGTTATGGATATGGATATAATGAAGATGAGTAACGAAATTATTTGAAAACCTCACTTTTTTGAAATATTCCTTCAAGTTTATTTATATTAATATTCTTTAATTTAATTTTCTTTTCTACAATCATATTAATATGATTTTTATTATGTATATCGCTTGCGATAAAATCTACCATGTTTTGTGACAAAAGGTATTCAGATATTTTTCTAACATCTTCTCCGTAGTACCCAATTATTGAATTAAAGTTCATCTGAAATAAACATCCACTTTTTTTCAGCTTATGAAAATTTGATTTTTTATGAAATAAATATCTATATCTTTCTGGATGTGCTAAAATTGGATAATAACCATTTATTTGTAAATGAAAAATTATGTCAAATAAATTCAATGGCTCTGAAATAAAGCTAATTTCAACTAAAATATAATTTTCTTTAATCGTAAGTAAAGATTTTTTTTCAGCCTTTTCTATAATTGATTGATTTAGCATATACTCAGAGGCATAATCTAACTTGAGTTTTATTTTATGTTTTCTCAAAAGATTGAAACTTTTTTGTATTGTTTTGTTTGTATTATCATAAAGACCAGGATATGTGTGCGGTGTACAAACCACCTTGGAAAAACCAATTTTTTTCATCTTTTCAATTAGTTCTAATGATTCTTCAATATTTTTTGCACCATCATCAATTCCAGGTAACACATGAGAATGAATATCAACAAAGTTTTTTGGAATTAAATCTGAAAGCTTAGGCTTAGCTCTTCTAAAAATATTGAACATTCTGTCTTTTTAATTACTTAAATATATTTAATAATTTAGCATTGTATCCAATTGAAATGTTATTATTTTATTCAATACTTGGTTTAATTACTTCTTTATTTCTTAATGGGTATTTAAATAATTTTTTTCTAAGTAGGAGATTATTTGATCCTATAAACAAGAGATCATCGCATAAAAATAAGGCGACAAGATCTGGAGGTGCTGCAATTTTTTTAACCTTATGTTTTTGCTATGGTATTGGAAGAGCATTTTTAGATTTAAATATTAATCTATTTTCATTAATTGCATGTTGTTTTGTTGCTTTGATTGGATTTTTTGATGATTTATTTGATGTCTATTACGTAGAAAAGTTTGCATTGCAAGTTTTTGCAGGAATTATCTTAATTCAAAGTGATGTTTATATTAATAATTTTCATGGGATTTTGGGTATTTACGAAATTTCGGAATTAACTGCTTATATTATTTCCTTATTTGTTTTCCTTGTGATCACAAATTCATTAAACCTAATTGATGGTATTGATGGCTTAGCAGGCCTTATATCTCTAAAATTTTTTATTGCAATGTCAGTAATTATATATTTTACAGAGCCAGGTTTTTATTCTTTTGAAGTTAGTAAACAATCAATGTTATCATATTCACTAACATTGATTGGAGCCTTAATTGGATTTCTGATTTTTAATTTTAGATCAGAAAAAAAAGTTTTCCTTGGTGATTTTGGTTCACTTTTAATTGGTTCAGTTATTACATACTTTATATTTTCAATTCTTCACTCCGGAAATCAAATAGTTACAGATCAATGGGTAAATAGATCTTTAATTGCTGTACTATTACTGATTTACCCTCTAACTGACACGCTAAGAGTTTATATTTTAAGAGCAAAGTCTGGAAACTCTCCATTCCTGCCTGACAGAAGGCACATGCATCACAAGCTAATTGATAAAGGTTATAGCCATGTAAAAGCTTCTATTTTAATAGCACTATTATCAATTTCAATTTTTGTTGTTGGTTTTGGAGTTTCTTTTTTAATTTGGGAGATTGATTTGTCCTCGATTTTATTTGAAGGAGCTAACCTAATCATAACTGTTTTTATTATTCTAGCGTTTATGACCTTGCTCTATTACAAGGTTTTTGATCTTAAAAAATCAAAGTGATTTTATCACATAGATTACAATACCCCAAATTTGTAACTCGTTTTCTTCATCAATTTTTATTGGCTTGTAGTTTTTATTTTCGGGTTTTAAATACAAATCAGCTCCTTTCTTAATAATTCTTTTAACAGTAAAATCGCCATCGATAAAACAAACAGCTATTTTATTATGCTCTGGATCTAAACTGCGGTCAATCACAATTAAGTCTCCATCGCTTAGTCCTGCATTTATCATTGAATCACCGCTTACTTTCGCATAAAAAGTAGCATCGCTATTTTTTACCAGTTCTTTGTCTAAGCTTATTCTAATTTCCTTAAAATCATCTGCTGGTGATGGAAATCCTGCTGATATTCCTTGTTCCATTAACCATTGACCTAAATTTTTTTCTTGCTTTGGTTGAAAGAAGTTTAATTTATCTCTTTTCATTTTACTTCTATTATATCATTGATTTTTGTAGTATAAAGATTACTTAATCTTTCTTGTTTCATTTTCCATCTTTTTTTAAGGTCTTGACTTGCTAGTTTTATTTTACTTTGCCCATCTTTTTTT
>MDTB01001362.1_pt1 | contig 38945 bp, 34 predicted proteins | sample 811161 | NCBI WGS metagenome assembly MDTB01 (sample SAMN05326650, study PRJNA326480) | marine metagenome | isolation source: seawater | place: Mediterranean Sea | collected 2009 | reverse complement strand
TCATAATAGATTCTATTTTTTCACTAGATAAAGCATAAGAAGCATGAACACAACAATAATCAAATTCTATACCTTGGCCTATTCTATTCGGTCCTCCTCCTAAAATAATAACTTTTTTTCTTTGAGATATAATATTTTCTTCATCATAATGTAAACCTTCATAAGGTATTTCATAAGACGAATATAAGTATGAGGTTTTTGTTTTAAATTCTCCTGCACAAGTATCAACTTTAAAAAAATTAGGAAAAATTTTATATTTATTTCTCATATTATAAATCGCAGTTTCGTTCGATCTAATTAGTTCAGCAATTTTGTTATCAGAAAAACCTAGTAATTTGCTTTGGTAAAGTAAATCTTTAGTAATATTTTTTTTATTTTTTTTAATAACATTTTCAAAACTAACTATTTCTTGAATTTTTTTTAAAAACCAAGTATCAATTTTACAACTTTCATATATCTGATTTATGTTTATTTTTTCTCTAAATGCTTGAGCAACATATAGGATTCTTGTTGGGGAAGGTGTAGATAGTTTTGATAGTATGAAGTTTTTTTTATCTTCTTGATCTATATGAACTTCATCTAAGCCATTTAATCCAGTTTCTAGTGATCTTAAAGCCTTTTGAAAGCTCTGCTCGAATGTTCTAGCAATTGACATTACTTCACCTACTGATTTCATAGCTGAAGTAAGTGTATCACTTGCACCGGTAAATTTTTCAAATGCAAATCTAGGAATTTTAGTAACCACATAATCTATACTAGGTTCAAATGAGGCAGGTGTTACCGAAGTAATTTCATTAGATATTTCATCTAAAGTGTAACCAATTGCTAACCGTGCAGCTACTTTTGCAATTGGAAATCCTGTTGCTTTGGATGCTAACGCAGATGACCTAGATACTCTTGGGTTCATTTCAATTACAACCATTTCACCATTTTTTGGATTTATTGCAAACTGAACATTAGATCCTCCTGTTTCTACTCCTATTTCTCTCAAAACAGAAATAGATGCATTTCTCATTTTTTGATATTCTTTATCTGTTAGAGTAAGGGCTGGTGCAACTGTAAGAGAGTCTCCGGTATGTACACCCATAGGATCTATGTTTTCTATTGAACATACTATAATAGCATTATCTTTTTTATCTCTGACAACTTCCATTTCATATTCTTTCCATCCTAAAACTGATTCCTCTATTAATACTGTATTTTCTGGTGAAGCATCAATTCCAGTAGAAACTATATCTTTAAATTCTTCAATATTATAAGCAATACCTCCTCCAGTTCCTCCTAAAGTAAAAGACGGTCTAATTATTACTGGTAATGATAGTTTTTTTAAAACTTTAAATCCTTCACTTAGAGAGTCAACTTGAAAGCTTTTTGGAGTATTCAGACCAATTTTACGCATAGCTTTACGAAATAACTCTCTATCTTCTGCTTTTATTATTGCCTTTACAGATGCACCTATTAATTCTACTTTATATTTTTTTAAAATTTTTGAGTTAAATAAATCTATAGCTAAGTTTAAAGCAGTTTGTCCTCCCATAGTAGGCAAAACGGCGTTTGGCTTTTCTTTGGCTATTATTTTTTCTAAGCTATCTTTTGTAAGAGGCTCAATATAAGTGGAGTCTGCAAATTCAGGATCTGTCATAATTGTAGCTGGGTTAGAATTAACTAAAATTACTTTATAACCTTCCTCTCTTAAAACTTTGCATGCTTGTGATCCTGAATAGTCAAACTCACAAGCTTGTCCTATTACTATAGGGCCTGCCCCTATAACTAAAATGGATTTTATATCAGTTCGCTTTGGCATTTTTTACAATGAGATACTGGTTTTAAATTTATTAAATAAATACCTTGAGTCATGTGGTCCAGGAGAAGACTCTGGATGGTATTGAATACTAAAGAAAGGTTTTGAAATATGCTCTATTCCTTGAATAGTTTTATCAAATAAGGAAATATGGCTTACTTTAATTTCTTTTGGTAATGATTTAGGGTCAATCATGAAACCGTGATTCTGACTAGTAATTTCAATATTATGATTTTTAATATTTTTTACTGGTTGATTTACTCCATGATGTCCATGATGCATTTTTATAGTATTAGCTCCTAATGCTAACCCAAGAATTTGGTGTCCAAGGCAAATTCCAAATAATGGCATATTATTTTCTATTAATTTTTTTATAGTCATTAATACCACTTTAGAGGTTGCAAAAGGATCACCTGGCCCATTAGAAAGAAATACACCTGATGGTTTTAGCTTCATAATTTGTTCATAATTATGTGTGTAAGGAACTACAGTAACCCTAAAGTTGTTTTTTATAAATAAATCTAATATATTTTTTTTGCAGCCAAAGTCTAATGCTACAATATTAATTTTACTTTTTGAATAAGGAATGTTTTTATAAACGTAAGGCTTTTTACAAGAAACAACTTTGGCTAGATCAGTTTTAGAAATACCAGACCAGTTAGTTGTTTTTTTTATAATAGATTTTACATTTATATTTTTTACGCCACTGCATATTGTAGCTTTTAAGGCACCATTTTCCCTAATTTTTATAGTTAAATTTCTTGTATTTAAGTTTGTTACACCTATCACATTATTATTAAGTAACCAATTATTAAGTGAATCTAAAGCCCTCCAGCTTGAATAATAAGTAGATAATTCTTTAAAGATTACACCATTTAAGAAAATTTTTTTATTTTCAATATCTTCGTTATTAATTCCGGTGATTCCTATATGAGGAAAAGTAAACATTAAAATTTGCGATGCATACGATGGATCAGAAATTGCTTCTTGATATCCTGTCATAGCAGTATTAAAACACAATTCTCCAGTAATTTGACCTTTTGCTCCTATGCCTAGACAAGGAAAAACGTCTCCATTCTCCAATACTAAAGTTGCTTTTGAGAAATTGGAAATATTACTTTTAAAAAACATTTTCTAGACTATTAAACAACAAGGTTTATAATGCAATAGTTAAATTTAAATTTAGCTATTTTTTTATCTATTATAGTAATATTTTATAGAGAATACCATGTTATTAGAAAAAATTAAAAAAGATCTCGTTAATCATATAAAGTCTGGGGATAAAATAAAAATATCAATCACTAGATTGTTACTGGCTGCTTTAAAGGATAAAGAAATTTCTTTAAGAAACAATCAAGACTTTGATGAATTAATAGACGATAATGTTGTAATGGAAATTATAAATAAAATGATTAAGCAAAGGAAATTAGCTGCTAAAACTTATGAGGAAGTTAGTAGAACTGATCTTGCAGAAAAAGAAATTGAAGAAGCTAAGCTTTTAAGTCATTATCTGCCATCTCAATTATCTGAGGATCAGTTGGTATTGAAAGTTGAGGACATTATTAAGAAAGTTAAAGCAGAATCTTTAAGAGATATGGGGAAAGTAATGAAAGCAATAAAAGAGGACTTGAGTGGCAAGTGTGATATGCAACTAGCTAGTAATCTTGTAAAAACTAAGTTATCTGGATAATTATTACAACAAATGAAAGATAATTTAGATTATGCAAAGATCATCAAATCAAAAGTCAGTTTACTTGATTTTTTAGGAAAAGACTTAAGGCTTATCAAATCAGGAAATAATTATAAGGCGTTATGTCCTTTTCATAACGAAAAAACTCCTTCATTTACAATAAATCAAGAAAAAAATACATTTAACTGTTTTGGATGTGGAAAATCTGGAGATATTTTTACGTATGTAATGGAAAAATATAAAATTGATTTTAAAGAATCTCTTCAAGTTTTAGCAAATGAGATTGGAATAGATATAAAAAAAATCGACTATCAGAGTTTTAAAAAGGACACAGAAAACAAAAATAAATATTTTCTTATTATGAATTTAATAGCTAAATTTTATCATGAAAACTTAAAAAAAAACTATACTACTAATCATTACATAGCTTCTTTTTTGAAATCAAAAAATATTGATATTGAAACCATTGAAAAATTTTATTTAGGTTACTCTGAAAATTTTAATGGTGTGATAGAGTTTTTGCTAGAAAGTAAAATAGATACTCAAATATTATTGAGTTTAGGTATTTTTAAAGAAAACACTAAAGGCAAAATATATGATGTTTTTTCTAAAAGAATAATTTTTCCTATTAAAGATAAATTAAATAATATTATAGGCTTTGGGGGTAGAATTTTACAAGGAAATGGTCCTAAATACATTAATAGTTCAGAAAATAATTTTTTTAAAAAAAGACTACTTTTATATAATATGAATAATTTAAAAAATATAAAATCTAAACTTGATAAATTATTTTTAGTTGAAGGATATACAGATGTCATTGCTATGGATAAAAAAGGATATAATGCAGTGGCTCCTTTAGGTACAGCTGTTTCTCAAGAACAGTTAAATTTAGCATGGCAATACAATAATGAACCAATTATTTTTTTTGACGGTGATGAAGCTGGTAAAAATGCTTCTCATAGAATTCTAGATATAGCCTTATCTCATCTAGAGGTAGAAAAGTCTTTAAGTTTTATATTTTTAGAAAATAAAGATGACCCAGACACAATTCTAAATAAGGTAGAAGGAGCTAATATAATGCACTATTTATTAGAAAATAAGTTTAGTTATATAGAGGCTCTAATAAGATCAGAATTAAATGAAAATATTAACTCTCCTGAGAGAATTTTATTATTTAAAAGAAACTTATTTTCTAAAATAAATAAAATAAATAATACAGAAATTAAAAACTTGTATAAATATATAGCTAATGAAAAACTTCAAGGAAGTTTAAGAGAAAGCATAAAAAAAAGTAATTATAACTCTTTTAAAACAAATAAAGATATACAGTTTATTAAAAAATATAAAGATAGAAAGGAAGAACAGTTTGTTTTAAGAAGAGAAAGATCTATATTAGGAGCTATGATAAATAACTTTAATTTATTAAAAGAGAATGATGAAATACTAGCAGAAATTTATATTAGCAATGATGAGTTGTCTAAATTAAGAGATAATATTATTGAAATTATTTCAAGTATAAATATAAAAAACTCCTTAGAATTAAAAGAACAGCTTATAAAAAAAAATCTATCTCAAATTATAAAAAAACACTTTAATACGATTGATTGCTTACAATTTGCTTTGATAGAAAATTATGCCAATGAAAATACTGATATTTTTTATGCAAATAAAGCTTTAAAGGATGTAATATTTTTACAACAAGAATGGTATAATAGAAAAAATAAAAACTTGTCAAAAATTACACAGAAGTTATAAGGTATTAAATGAAAAAAAAATCTGTACAAATGACCCAAGAAGAACTAGTAAATAAAACAATAAGACGAATATATAATCGTGGAAAAAGAAAAGGATATGTTTCTCCTGAGTATATTGAAAAAACAATCAAAAATAAAGATATTCCAAGGGAAAAAGTAGAAGAAATTTTAGAAGTATTTAAGGAAGAAGACATTAAGGTTATGGATGAGGCTCAGGCCGCTTTAATGCCTGTTGTTAAAAAGAAGCGAGGCAGAAAAAAAGGATCCACAAACAAAAAATCAAATAAAAATTTAGATGGTAGCACAGAAGAGTTAGAAGATGGTGATGATATATTAGGAAAAACTGATGACCCAGTTAGAATGTATTTAAGAGAGATGGGAGGTGTTGAATTATTATCAAGAGAAGGTGAAATAGCAATAGCTAAAAGAATAGAAGCAAGTAGGTCTACTATGATGGTAGGGATTTTCGGTAGTCCGACCTCGTTAGAAATAATTGCTGATTGGCAAAAAAAGCTTTCTAAAGGAGATATGCTTTTAAGAGAAATTATAGATTGTGAAAGTACATACAATAAAACTCCTGAAGGTAAGGCAAATGTTAAAACTGCAGATAATGCCTTAGATGCTACTTCTGGCAAACTGCTTTATAGTAAAAATTTAATTAATTCTAATTTTGATGAAAGTATTGAAGATAACCAAAAAGAAAACCAAGATTTAAATAAAAAAAATAAAGTATCTGAAAAAACTAATGAAAATATACTTGACGAAAAAAAAGATACTGACACAGATGATAGTGAAGAGGATGAAGAGTTTTTATCATTAACTTCTATAGAGGACCTTATTAAACCAGCTGTTGATAAAGCTTTTAAAAGAATAAAACAGATTAAAAAAAGTTTTTTAAGAATTAATGGTGCTAAGTTTGATTTTGCAGTTTCTGGAAAGGAAATTAAAGAAAGTATTAAAAAAAAAGAAGTTGATTTAATTAAAGAACTTACTGAAATCTTTGACGATATTATACTTAACAGCAATGCTATAGAATTTTTAGTAGATGTTGTTTATGGAAAAAATAAAAAAGTATTAAATATAGAAACAAGCTTTTTAAAGTTATCAAGGAAAAAAAATGTAGATGATGCTTTGTTTAAAAAACTTTTTTTGGGAAGAGAAATAGAAAAGAATTGGTTTCGAAAAGTATCATATATTAAAGATAAAAAATGGAAAAACTTTTTATCTTCTGATAAGGAGACTATAAAAGATATAGTGAAAGAATTGAATGATGTATCTATAGAAATGGGTATTCCTGTATCTGAAATTAAAATCATTGCAGATAGAATTCAAAGAGGCGAAAGAGAATGTAATAGAGCTAAACAAGAGATGATAGAAGCCAACCTTCGTTTAGTTATTTCTATTGCTAAAAAGTATACTAACAGAGGTTTGCAATTTTTAGATTTAATTCAAGAAGGTAATATTGGCTTAATGAAAGCAGTAGATAAGTTTGAATATAGAAGAGGATATAAATTTTCAACTTATGCTACTTGGTGGATTAGGCAAGCTATTACAAGGTCTATAGCTGATCAAGCTAGAACAATTAGAATACCAGTTCATATGATTGAAACAATAAATAAATTAGTAAGAACATCGAGGCAAATGCTGCACGAAACAGGAAGAGAGCCTTCTCCTGAAGAATTAGGTAAGTTTTTAGATATGCCCTTAGATAAAGTTAGAAAAGTAATGAAGATTGCCAAAGAGCCTGTTAGCCTAGAAACGCCTATTGGAGATGAAGATGACACTAATTTGGGCGACTTTATTCAGGATGTAAATGCAATAATTCCTTTAGATGCTGCAATAAATACAAACTTGAGAGAAGCTACTACTAAAATTTTATCTTCGTTAACTGCTAGAGAAGAAAGGGTTTTAAGAATGAGATTTGGTATAGGTATGAATAGTGATCACACACTTGAAGAGGTAGGACAACAATTTTCGGTAACTAGAGAAAGAATAAGACAAATAGAAGCTAAAGCATTAAGAAAACTAAAGCATCCTTCGAGATCAAAAAAGTTGAAGAGTTTTCTTGATAACTAATAAGGGCCTGTAGCTCAGTTGGTTAGAGCAAACCGCTCATAACGGTTTGGTCGTAGGTTCGAGTCCTACCGGGCCCACCATTTTTTAAATCATTTAAACAAAAATTGTTAACTAATTAATTTTAGTTATGCTACAATATCTTTTTAGGGAGAAATTATATGTTTGGATTAGAAGCCAAAGTATTGTGGTTATTTGTTTTTGTTGCTCTTTACTGGTCATACTGCATATATTGGGGTGTTAAAGGTGCAAGAAAGGCAAAAACAGCAGGAGATTATTTTATTGCTGGACGATCAATTTCAATTTGGGTTTTTGTTTTGGCTGCCACTGCAACATCTTTTTCGGGTTGGACTTTCATGGGACATCCTGGATTGATATATAGAGATGGATTTCCATACGCATATGCTTCTTTCTATGCCATTACCATACCTTTTACAGGAGTTATGTTTTTAAAAAGGCAATGGATGATTGGTAAAAAATTTGGTTTTTTAACACCAGGCGAAATGTTTTCTAACTATTTTAGATCAGATACTATCAGAATTTTAGTAGTTTTAGTTGCTTTAGTCTTTTCTGTGCCATATTTAGGTATTCAACTTAGAGCATCAGGCTTTTTATTTAATGTTTTAACAGATCAAATGTTTGATGTTACTACTGGAATGATTTTATTATCTTTAGTTGTTATATTATATGTAGCTTCAGGAGGATTGAGAGCAGTCGCATATGTAGATACTATGCAATGCATTCTTCTAGCAGGTGGTATTATAGTATTAGGAATAATATCTTTAAGTTATATAGGTGGTTTTAATAACTTAATTGATGGAATTGCAGCTCTAACGCAAGCGGATACTAAATTAACTAAAGAAGGGTATAGCCATTATGTAGCAATTCCAGGAATGATACAATTTGTTGATGCCGGATCTAAAGCTGTAGGCGGTCCTTGGACAGGAATTATGATCCTTACATATATGTTTGCCTTAATGGGAATACAGTCTGCTCCTGCTTTTACAATGTGGGCTTTCTCTAACCAAAGTCCAAAGCCTTTTGCTCCACAACAAGTATGGGCATCTGCTTTTGGAATTGGTGCTATATTATTTTTTTTCACTGCAATTCAAGGTATAGGGTCTCATTTTTTAGGAGCAAACTTAGACATGGTTACTAATAATCCACAAGTAGTAAATAATGTAATTGGGCCAAATATTGGAAATCAAGACTTAATGGATACTGCAAGTAAACAAGGAAACTTAGTACCTCAATTAATAAACTTAATGTCTAATACCGCACCATGGCTAGTAGGATTATTATCTGTATGCGCTTTAGCAGCTATGCAATCAACAGGGGCAGCATATATGTCTACTGCAGGCGCTATGATTACCAGAGATTTAGTAAAAAGATATTTAATGCCAAATGCAACTGATTCTCAACAAGTTTTGCTAGGAAGAGTTTTTGTGGTCTTAATAGTAGTTATGGCACTATTAGTTGCTGCTACAGCAACCGATGCGTTAGTTCTTTTAGGTGGTTTGGCAGTTGCTTATGGCTTTCAAATGTGGCCAGCTTTAATTGCTATATGTTTTTGGCCGTGGTTAACTAGAATAGGAATAACTCTTGGTCTAATAGCTGGATTAATAGCAGTAACTTGTACTGAAAGCATAGGAGCAGCACTTGGAATTTCAGCATGGGGAAGATGGCCTTTAACAATACACTCAGCGGGATGGGGTATCTTTTTTAATTTAGGAACTGCAATTCTAGTATCATTTTTCACTCAAAATAAAGAAGAATTGTATCATAAAATGAAATTTCATAATTTTCTTAAGGAATATGCAGGTTTACCAGATGAAAAAAGAAGTTTAATACCAATAGCTTGGATAATAACATTATTATGGTTCTTTTTTGGAATAGGACCGGGAGCTGTAGTGGGCAATTGGGTTTTTGGTGACCCAACAAATCCAGATACTTGGATTTTTGGTATTCCTTCAATCTGGGCTTGGCAATTATTATTTTGGATAATAGGGGTATATATGATGTGGATGTTAGCTTATAAAATGGAACTATCTACTCCTTCAAAGAAAGACTTATAAGGTTTTGAAATAGATTTATTTATTTATAAGATAATTTTAAGCAGTTTAATGTTTTTGTGTTTAATATATCCTGTTTTTAAATTTATATTTTCTTTATCTTTACGAAAGCTAAATCAAAAAGAATATAAAGATAAAAAAAAATATATAAAGAATAGATCAATGTTGTTAGCTACAATTATAAGTTTTTTCTTTGTTTACATTTATTCATTAAAAGTAATTTGGTAATGCTTTCTAACTATAAAATATTTAAAATAGTTGCAATTTTTTTAGGAAGCATAATATCATTATGGTTGTTATATGATTTTTGTATCAACTATGAAAAAATTAATAAAGAATATGTTGAAGCTAATTATAGTTTTTTAAAAAAAGATTATCAAAAAGCATATAAATTATATGAGAAAGTCTATGAGAAAGAACCAAAAAATTTATATGCCTTAGAAGGGCAAGCAAGATGTCTTCTTAAAATGAAAAAATATAAGGATTCTGAAAGAATTTTTAAGTTAATATTACAAAAAGAAGAAAATTTCTTGCCAGCACTTACAAATATTGGAATTTTATACGATACGAATGGTGAATATGATAAAGCATTAATTTTTTATAAAAAAGCTGTTCAACAAGATAATAGATTAGCCAATAGAATGAGTTGGTTTAAAAGGTTCATAAAAAATATACATTTTAAACCTTCTACAATTTTGGAAAGGTTAACATATTTAGAAAAACAATTAAATTTGGATAGTAATGAAAGAAGGCTGAAAAATAAAGAAATAGATGAGTTACAACCTGATTACCAGTTGTAATTAAAAACCGCCTAAAATGTCAAAAAAAAGAACTCTCAAGCAGAATAATAAAGCAATTGCTCCAAATAATAATTTTACAAAATCTTTTTTTCCTTCGTTATCTTTAAATGTTAATCCGTGCCAAGCTATTAATGCAGTAACAATAATAAATAGGAAATCCATCCTATTTTACGTTAGTATTTTTTTTTGCAATGATAGAACTTTTTTTTCATTAAAATTTTTAATTAATTCTTCAAATTTTTCATGCCAGTTAAGCTCTGATTTTAAATGCATAAAGACCGAACCAAGTCCTATAGCAGCTCTATCAACTAATACAAATTCTCTAGGTGGTTTTACACCACCAAACTTTTTTAAGTCATTTCTTACTTTTCCTAATAACTCTTTAGCATAAGCAGCACCCTCATGATCTTGAATTTTTCTTATTTTATCTTCTAATAAAGGGCCATATAAATATAAGGCCCAAACATTTAAAGCATTTACTAAATCTGTATTTAGGTTTTTAAACCCCCAACTTTGATATGCTTTTGCAGCCTCTTCTTTATTATCATTTGATAAAGCTTTATATAACCTAATAACACCTCCTACAAAAGTAGGATTAAAAACTCTAACGCAACCAAAATCTAAAAGGTTAAGAATTTTACCATCATTAGATATGGTATAATTTCCTGGATGAGGGTCTCCATGTATGATCCCAAATTTATAAAAAGGATAATACCATGCATTAAAAAGGTTTTCAGCTATTCTATTTCTAATAACTTTATTAGAAGAATAAAATTTATTTAAAGCCTTTCCTTCTAGCCATTCCATTGTAAGTAATTTATCTGTGGATAGATTTTTATTGGGCGAGGGAACAATTATATTTTTATTTTTTTTAAAAATGTTTTTATATATTAAAATATTTTTAAATTCATTTAGATAATCTGCTTCTTCAATAAGTCTATCTTTTAATTCTTGATAAATATCTTCAGTATTAATGGTACTTTCTATTTGTTTGTATATTTTAAGAATAAGCTTAAGTTGTTTTAGGTCGGCATTGATTGAAGATAGCATATCAGGATATTGTAATTTACATGCCAAAGAATTATTTTTTTTATCTAAAGCCTGATGAACTTGGGCTAAAGAGGCAGCTTTAATTGCATTCTTACTAAATTTCTTAAATTTATCTTGCCAACTATCACCTAATTCTGCTCGCATTCTTCTTTTTACAAATAACCATCCCATTGAAGGTGCCTCAGCTTGCAACATAGATAATTTGTTTGCATACTCTTTTGGTAAAGCATCAGGAATGGTAGATAGAATTTGAGCAACTTTCATTATTGGCCCTTTTAAATTGCCCAATAGCTGGGTTAGCTCTTCAGCATTTTTTTCTTTATCGTTTATGCCTAATAAGTTTTTAGTGGCAAGTTTTGCTACAAATCCTCCAACATTAGTGCCAACCTTTATAATCCTTTTTGTCTCTTTACCATAATTGGTATTATTTTTTTTGATCATTTCTTGCTAAATTACTCTGCTGCTAGATCTCTTTTTTTTGATGCCTTCTTAAATTCATACATTTTTTGTTTATAATGAGCTTCAAAAGAATTAAAGTTTCTTATTTTAATATGGCCAAAACCTTTTATATTGGAGAAAATTTCTATTAATTCTATACCATATTTGTAGTTATTTGTATCAAGTTTCTTAATGACAAAGTTCAAGCAATTTTCTAAATTATTAATTAATTGTTTTTCTTTTTTTCTTTCTACACTATATCCAAAAATATTGAAAGGAGTATGCCTTAGAAACTTAAGTCTTTTTAAAAATTTAAAAAAATAAAAAATTTTCTTAGTAAATAATATTTTTTTTGGTTTCTTAGTAACGGAGTCTTTTAAATTCAATAAAGGTGGAGATAGATATATACCTAATTTAAAATCACCTTCAAAATTATTATTCAAATAATTTTCAAACCTACCATCAGTATATAGCCTAGCAACTTCAAATTCATCTTTATAAGCCATAGTTTTATATAAGATGTTGAGTGCAACTTTAGATAACTTGCATTTTCTATTTTTAAAATTTTTATCTACATTTATTACTTTATTTATAATAGTTTTAAATTTATCCGCGTATTTTTTATTATGATATCCTATAAGATCATTGTATCTTTTTGTAAACAATTCATCTAATGAAAGGTTTTTATTAAATATAGGCTTGGAAAATTTACATTTATTTAATACATAGTTAAAATCTTCTGCAGCTAATCTTCCCCAATTTAAAGCATCTAAATTTTGTTCAATGCTAACACCATTTATTTTAATAGCTTTTTCTAATGATTTTAATGACACAGGAATAACTCCTTTTTGAATTGCATAACCTACTAAGAATATGTTAGATAATATTGTATTTCCAAATAAAGATTTTGAAATTTCCGAAGCATTAATTTGATGTATCTTTTTCGTATTATTCTTTATTAAACTAGAAGTAAGTGAAGTGCTATAAGAAAAATCTGAATTTAAAACAAATTGCGACAAAGGTGTTTCATGGTTATTAATAATAGCATTAGTTTTTTGTCTATCTAGTAAGCTTCTTACCTCTTTACTTGCAGAAACAACTACATCACAACCTAGTAAAAGATTAGTTGAATTTTCTGATATTTGTGTTGAGTATATATTATTAGGGTTATCAGCTATTTTAATATGACTTAAAACTGCTCCACCTTTTTGTGCAATTCCAACTTGATCTAAAATAGATACTCCTTTTTTTTCTAGATGTGCAGCCATTCCAATTAAGGCACCGATTGTTACTACACCAGTTCCGCCTATACCAGTTACTAGAATATTATAAGAAGTAGAATTTAATGAAATAGGTTTGGGTGATTGGAGGTTTTTAATTCTAGAAATACGACTATCTATTGTATTTATAGATTGTTTTTTTATATTTCCTCCTTCTATTGATAAAAATGAAGGACAGAAGCCATTGGCACAACTATAATCTTTATTACAAGTTGACTGATTAATAACTCTTTTAGTTCCATATTCTGTTTTAAGAGGTTCAACAGAAATACAGTTTGACTCTACAGAACAATCACCACAACCTTCACAAACAAGATGGTTAATAAATATTCTTTTGTTTGGATCTATTAACTGCCCTCTTTTTCTCCTTCTTCTTTTTTCTGTAGCACAAGTTTGATCATAAATTATGATGGTTACTCCTGTAATATTCTTAAACTCATTTTGGATTAGTTCTAGTTCTTTTCTATGATGAATAGTAGTACCTTCTGCAAAATTATTAATGGTTTTATACTTCTCTATTTCATCTGTAACAATTGCTATTTTTTTTACACCTTCTCCATATAATTGGTGAGACATTTGAGATGTTGTTGGTACTCCATCAACTGGCTGACCTCCTGTCATAGCGACTGCATCATTATATAAAATTTTATAGGTTATATTAACATTGGCTGCTACAGATGCTCTTATTGCTAATGTACCGGAGTGATTAAAAGTACCGTCTCCTATATTTTGAAAAATATGATTATCTTTTACAAAAGGGGCCATACCTATCCAATTTGTTCCTTCAGCACCCATGTGTGTGAATAAGGATGTATTTCTATTCATCCAAGCGGCCATAAAATGACAACCAATACCAGCCATAGCTTTACTGTTATCAGGCACTTTAGTAGATGTATTATGAGGACAACCTGAACAAAAATAGGGTGTTCTTTCAATATTATTTTTTTCTTTACTAGTTTTTATATTACTTACTTGATTAGCATAAGAATCATCAATAGTTACATTACAGTTTTTTTGAATTCTAGAGATTAAAACTTTTTTTAGGTCAGATTTCTTAATTTCATAATCATCTTTAATCAATATATTATTAAGCTCATCAAATTTTCCTACAATAGTTTTTGGACCATTTGGTATATTATATAAAACATTTTTAATATTTGCCTCTAAAAAACTTCTTTTTTCTTCCACAACCAATATTTCTTGCATACCATGAGCAAAGCTCTGAAATTTATTATTTTCTATTGGCCAAGTCATTCCGACTTTAAGAAGGTGTATTCCAAACTCTTTAGCTTGTTTCTCTGAAATATTCAAAGAGGCAAGGCATTCTAAAGTATCAGCATAAGCTTTTCCCGTTGCTACAATTCCAATGTTTTTAAAACCTTTATTCCAAATAACTTTGTTTATATTATTTTCTTCAGCAAACTTTACAGCAGCAGGTAATTTTAATAAGGAAATTCTTTTTTCTTGTTCGAGCATATTGTCATGTAATCTGATATGAACATCTAACTCATGTTTACTTAGTATTGGTTTAACAAAGTCAAATTTATTACTATCAACTTCTATTGAGGCAGTACTGTCTATTATACTAGTTATACATTTCATCGATACCCATAAGCCAGAAAATCTGGATAAGTGCCATCCAAATATTCCAAATTCTAATAAGTCGCTAATATTAGAAGGATTTAATACTGGAATTTGGGCATCTAACATAGCAAATTCACTTTGATGAGCTAATGTAGAAGATTTAGCAGTATGATCATCTCCAAGTAGAACCAACACTCCACCATTTTTTGCTGTACCAGCTGAGTTACCATGTTTGAAGGCATCACCACTCCTATCTACTCCAGGTCCTTTGCCATACCATATAGAAAATACACCATCGTTTATTGCATCAGATATTAAATTTGGTTGCTGACTTCCCCACACAGCAGTAGCAGCTAAATCTTCATTTAACCCTGGTGAAAATTTTATATAACTATCTTCTAAAAATTTATTAGCTTGCCATAATGCTCTATCATAATTTCCTAAAGGAGATCCTCTGTATCCTGAAATAAAACCGGAGGTTTTTAATTTTTTTTTCTCATCCAATATTTTTTGTATCATAGGTAGTTTTACAAGAACTTGAGTTCCATTAACAAAAACCCTACCTTTGTTTATCAAATATTTATCTTCTAAACTTACATTAAGCATAGTATATTATAACATAGTAATTATTTTATACAATTATAGTAAATTTTAACAATTAATAAAGATAGATGACAATATTAATAACAGGAGCAGCAGGTTTTATTGGCAGTCATATTGTACTTAAAATGCTTTCACAAAATTATAATGTTATAGGAATAGATAATCTTAATGACTATTATAGCGTTAGCTTGAAAAAGTATAGACTAAAAAAATTAAAAAAATTTAAAAATTTTACTTTTATTAAAACTGATTTAGCTAAAACTTTAGATTTAGAAAAAATTTTAAAAAAAAAGAAATTAAGTGTCATATGCCATTTAGCTGCACAAGCTGGAGTAAGGTACTCTATTTCTAATCCAAATATTTATTTGAAATACAATATAGAAGGCTTTTTAAATATATTAGAGTATTGTAGAAAGAATAAGAGAACTAATTTAGTTTATGCGTCATCCAGTTCTGTTTATGGTGCAAATAAAAAAGTCCCATTTTCTACACAAGATGATGTATCTAATCCAGTTTCTTTGTATGCTGTCACTAAAAGATCAAATGAGTTGATGGCAGAGAGTTATTTTAATTTATATGGTTTAAATTCAATAGGATTAAGATTTTTTACAGTTTATGGGCCGATGGGAAGACCTGATATGGCTATTTGGAAATTTACTGAAGCCATTATAGATAATAGACCCATTGAAGTATTTAATAATGGCAAACTAAGTAGAGATTTTACTTACATAGATGATATTGTTAATGGGATAGAAAAAGCAATTCTATTATCAAAGAAAAATAAATTTAAAAAACATGAATTATATAATTTAGGTAATAACTCTCCAGTTGCTTTGATTGAGATGATAAATATTTTAGAAAGTGTAATAGGAAAAAAAGCTAAAAAGAAATTATTACCAATGCAATTAGGTGATGTAAAAAAAACTTTTGCTGATATAAAAAAGAGTAAAAGAGACTTGAAGTTTGAACCTAAGGTAAATTTAAGGCAAGGGCTATTTAGTTTTGTCAATTGGTATAAAGAATACCACAAAAAATAAAGTCATTTTTGATATTTTTCTTTCCATTCCTCATAAGGCATAGAATAAACTATTTCTTTAGCTTCATCATAAGATATTTCTTGACCAGTATCCCTTGAAGCTTCAAGGTACCATTTTGATAAACAATTCCTACAAAAGCCTGCTAGATTCATAAGGTCTATGTTTTGAACATCTGTATTTTTGCGTAAGTGATCTAAAAGTTTTCTTAGAACTGCAGCCTCTATTTTTTCTTTATTTATATCGCTAGGCAAGTTTTATCCTTGTCTAGCCTTTAATCTAGGATTTTTTTTGTTTATTACAATAAGTTTACCTTTTCTTCTAATTAACCTACAATCCTTATCTCTCTTTTTTGCACTTTTTAGTGATGCTAAAACTTTCATTTGATAACTCCAAATTATATATATATATATAAATGTACAATTTGTCAAAAAAAACTATGAGTAAAATATTAAAACTTCATCATAGCGCTTACAGGTGCAAAGATAGTGAAGAAACTAGAAAGTTCTATGAAGACTTTTTAGGCTTAGAGTTAGTAAAAGTAATTGAAATAAAAATTACTAAAACAAATAGGAATACTCAAGTATTACATACCTTTTACCAATTAAAAGACGGATCGTGCATTGCTTTTTTTGAAGATCCCTTAACAAGTTTTAATTTTAAAAAGCAGAGAGATTTTGATTTACATATAGCATTAGAGGTTTCTGAGTCAGATTTATTTAGAATGTATAAAAAAGGTATAAATGCTAAAATAGAAACAAGAGGTATTATTGATCATGGCTTTATTCAATCTATTTATTTTAGAGACCCTAATGGCTACGTAGTAGAACTAACTTATCCAAATAAAAATATAAAAAATTCATCTCATTTAGAAAACTTGAAGGTTTTGAAAGAATGGCAAATTAAAAAAAGTAAAATTTAAAAATTCCATATTTTGTGCATTGCATATTTGTTTATAAACTTTTCTCCTATTCTTAAACACTGGTTCCATTTACTAAGTCTTTCAGATCTTGAAAAAGATCCTACTTTTAATTGTTTGATATTCCATCCAACACTTAAATCTGATATGAAACTATCTTCAGATTCTCCTGACCTTGCTGACAATATACTCATTAAATTTAATTCATTTGATAACTTTAAAGCATTAGCTGCTTCAGATATAGTTCCAATTTGATTGGGCTTAATTAAAACTGAATTTACAGCATTATGTTCATAAGCTTTTTTAATTAATTTAGTATTAGTAACTACTAGATCATCTCCGACTATTTGTAGATAAGAAGGAGTGTTACTTTTTAGTTTATTAAAGTACTCTAAATCTTCTTCTGCAAAGGGATCCTCAATTGAAATGATGGGATAATTTTTTATAATCTTTATTAAGAAATCATAAAGTTCATCGGCACTGAAAATAATTTCTTTTTTATTAGAAATTTTATATCTATTATCAATTTTAAAATTATTAGCAGCTATATCAAGAGAGATTGAAACTTCTTTAAAGGGGATGAAGCCAGCTTCTTTAATTACTCTTAAAAGAAAATCTAAAACTGACGGAATATCATCAAAGTTAGGCCAATATCCACCTTCGTCAGCTACTCCATATAGATTGTTATTATTTAATAACTCTTCACCAGCTAACTTATAAATTTTAAATACCCAATCAAGTGCAGTATAAAAATTAGGAGCTCCATTAGGTATTATCATGAAATCTTGTATGGGAATTGATCCTTTAGCATGTTTACCACCGCCTATTATTTGAATTTCAGGCATAGGTAGTTTTTTATCTGAGGAATTATTTAAATATTCCCACAATGGCTTTTTATTTGACACAGCAGCTCCTCTTAAAGTTGCCATAGAAACTGCAATAGTAGTATTTCCTCCTATATTAGATTTATTTAGAGTGCCATCTAATGCAATTAAATTTTTATCTATCATCATTTGATCTTCTATATCTAGACCCATTAAAGTTTCTTTAATTTCTTTATTAATAATAGAAATATTTTGATCAACACTCATGCCACAGAACCTAGTATTATCATTGTCTCTTTTCTCTAAAGCTTCATTTTTACCCTTAGATGCTCCTGATGGAGAAATTGCCTTTGCGTAATAATTTTTATTGATTTCAATTTCTGCTTCAACCGCAGGGTTACCTCTACTATCAAATACCATCCTGCCTATGACATTAGTTATTTTATTTTTAGACATAATTATCACAAATAAAATATAATTGTTCTAAATTTTTAATTTTACTATTTAAAATTTCTTTAGCTAAAGCTCTAGTATGATTTTTTTGTTTTAAATTAAAATACTCTACTGGAGATTTTCCATCAATTCTTGCTAAAAGTAATAATGGAATTATGTCAAATAATCTATTAGTAAAGTATTTTTTTTCTTCCCAGGTAATTTTTTTAATGTAATTATTTATAAAATGAAAGCTCAAGTGTAAAAATTTACTTCCTAGACCGTTTTGTAGTAAGCTTTTGAGTAGAAGATGATTATTACAGAACGCTAAATCAAATATAGGATCTCCCCAACAGGCAGTCTCTGCATCTAAGATAACAGGTTTGTTTGCTTTAATAAGGATGTTTTTAGGACTAAAGTCACCATGAATCAAAGTTTTTTTATTACTTGTTAAACTCTTAGCCACTTTATCAAATTGTGCTTTAAACTCAGGGTATTTTTTTGATGTGAATAAAATATAAGGTTCTATCCTAATTGAATAAAATGTATCATCATTACTAAATTTTTTTTGATAAATTTTTTTGTTAAAAAACTTTTTATGTTTTTTTAATAATAAATTTGAAACGTTTTTAGCATCTTTTAATTCAATATTTTTTTTTAAGAGTTTTTTTTTCCATACTTCAAATTCATTAGGGTTATACCATTCCATTGCTAGAATAAATTTTTTATTATCATGGCCAAGAATTTTAGGAAAATTTTCTGGTGCAATTTTCTTACAGTATTTAAAATAAATTGCTTCAAAATTAGACCTATTTACAGGGGCGTACCAATCTTCTTTAACAGTCAGCTTAGCTAATGCTCTTTTTATACAAAATTCTTCTTGTTTTTCAGTTTTAACATACCAAATATCAGAAGACACACCATCTGTAATTTTTACACAATTATATTTTTGAAATTCTTTTAGAAGTTTAAAGTTACAGGCAGCTTCAAAAACTTCTTTAGGTAAGCTATTTATTTTCAATTAAAAGTACCTGGTCTTTTTCAATAGGTTTCATTGGTCCAGAAATAGTAGCTCCCACTTCTACAACTATAGTATTATAAGATAATGATCCCTTAACTTTTCCACCTTTAAAAACTTTTAGCTCTACAACTTCGCCATTACCAGTAAATTCTCCATAGATTTCTAAAGAATTACAGTTTAAATTACCATCTATTTTTCCTTTTGGACCAATTTTTACTGAAGTTCCTTTAATATTTCCTTTAATATATCCATGAACATCTAAAACACAGGATGCTTTAAGAACACTTCCTTTTTCTACATGAAGCTTTGTTTCATGAGCTATACTTGATATGCTTAAATTACTCTTCATATTTTTTTTATATCATAAAAAAAAATAAAAGCGATTGTTTTTTATGATAAAAAACATAATATTATAATATGTTTAAAAGTCTATCAAAGTGTAATAATACAGAGGATTTTAGATTATTAGCAAAATCTAGATTGCCTTCTCCAATTTTCCATTATATTGATGGTGCAGCTGACGATGAAGTTACCATTAGACAGAATACAAAATCTTATGAAAACTGTGACTTAGTACCTAATGTTCTTTCAGGTGTAGAGAATATTGATATTTCTGTAGAAATAATGGGAAAAAAGATTGATATGCCAATTTTTTGCTCTCCTACGGCTTTACAAAGATTATTTCATCATGATGGAGAATTAGCAGTCGGTAAGGCTGCTCAAAAATTCAATACCTTTTTTGGAGTTTCATCACTGGGAACATATAGTTTGAAAAAAATAGCTGAAAATGTTTCAACTCCGAAAGTATTTCAGTTTTATTTTCATAAGGATAGAGGTTTAAATAATAGTATGGTGGAACAGTGTAAAGCAGCCAAATTCGATGCTATTGCTTTAACCGTTGATACTATAACAGGAGGAAACAGAGAAAGAGATTTAAAAACAGGTTTTACTTCTCCTCCTAGGCTAACACTAGCTAGTTTGATTAGCTTTGCTACCCATCCTATGTGGGCTTTGAATTATTTCACACATGAAAAGTTTGAGTTATCTCAACTTAAAGATTATATAAAAGAAGGTAGTAATTTAGCTATTTCAGTAGGAGATTATTTTAGCTCTATGCTTGATCAAAATATGAATTGGAATGATGCAGAAAAATTAAGAAGTCAGTGGGGAGGTCATTTTTGTTTAAAAGGAATTATGAGTGTTGATGATGCAAAAAAAGCTGTTGATATAGGTGCGACTGCTATTATGATTTCTAATCATGGTGGAAGACAGCTAGATGGCTCTAGAGCACCTTTTGATCAATTAAAAGAAATAGTAGATGCTGTTGGTGATAAAATAGAAATAATTTGCGATGGTGGTATCAGGAGAGGTACTCATGTGTTGAAAGCCCTTTCTTTAGGTGCAAAAGCTTGTTCAGGTGGAAGATTTTATTTATATGCTTTAGCTGCAGCTGGACAAAAAGGCGTTGAAAAGGCGTTGAATAATATGCACTCAGAAATCATCAGAGACATGAAATTAATGGGCTGTAAAAAAATTACTGATTTAACACGAAACAATATACGATTTAGAAATTAATAATATTATTTTGAATAATTTTATGAGTTCTAACTAATAGTTCTTAGAATATTTATTACTATATTTAAGTTTAAATAATCACATAGTTTGACTGCTAGATAAGAGTAAAAAATTATTATCAATATTTAGAATCTATATATGATATTAACTGAATATAGTTATTAGTTTTTAATATTTAAACATACTTTAGATCCTTCATTAAAAAAAAATTCACAATATTCTTTAGTGAGCTCTTTTCCTTGGAACAATTCTTTAATCAAGAAAGATACAGCTTCAATTTGTTTTATACTTAAAAATTTCTTCGAAGAAAGGGGCCTGTTAGAATTATTATAATCTTCAAATTTAGTATCGTAACATCTTTCATCTTTATATGATTTTTTATAAAAATAGGGCATGCCTGTTCCTGGTCTGCCACATTTAATAACATATACTATATCTTCTAAAGATAATTCCATAGTTCTTAAAGAAACGCCAGCACCATACCCTCCACCACCTTTTCCATGCCATGAGTGGCATCCCATGCAATTGCCTTTTTTATATACATTAAGACCATAAGCAAATTCTTTCTTGATATTTGTGGTTGCAGCAAATTGTAGATTTAAAAAATAAACCAGAATTAATGTGAAAAATGAATTTTTGAATATATACATAATAAAAAAATAATATTTTTTCTAAACTTTTCAATGATAATTTTCGTAAAAAATATAGTGGCTAACATAAATGTATATAACGATGCAGAAAAAATATTAAATAAATTTTTGCTAAATAAAATAACAAGCTACAGTCAATATAGAAATTTTGATTTTGGACTTTCCGATCCTTACAAAGCTGTTTCAGGTTTATCTCCATACATCAGTAGAGGCATAATTAAGGAACAGTATATTCTGAAAAAAGTTAAAGAAAATAAAAATACTTCAGATAAATTTATTCAGGAAGTGTTATGGAGATCTTATTGGAAAGGATGGCTAGAGATGCATAATAAAGTTTGGCTAGACTATAAATCTAATGTTGATTATCAAATTATGAAAATTTATAAAAGTGATTTATATGAAATATATAATAATGCTTTAAAAGGGCAAACAGATTTAGAGCCATTCGATAAATGGATAATACAATTAAAAAAAACTGGATATCTTCATAATCATTCTAGAATGTGGTTTGCTAGCATTTGGATACACTACTTTGGATTACCATGGGAGCTAGGAGCTAATTTTTTTTATGAAAATCTTTTAGATGCTGATGCTGCTTCGAATACTCTTTCATGGAAATGGGTTGCTGGCATACAAACTTTAGGAAAAAAATATATAGCTACTAAGGAAAATATTATGAAGTATTCATTAACTAAGTATAAAGATTTTATACTACCAAAATTGAAGGATATTAATCTTGATTATAAAACATATGAGGTGAACAAAATAAATTATAATAAAAAAGCAGTTATTAATAAAAGTAAAAAAAATGCATTATTTGTTTTAGAAAATAATTTAAATTTCAATTTTGTCAAAAATAATTTAAATAAAGAGCTTATTGTAATATTGCTAAGAACAGACTGTTTAAGTATAAAAAAAAATATAGTTAGTAGAAAATTTCAAGATCATTGCAATCTAAGCTTTTTAGATTTATGTAAAAAATATAAAATTGTTTACAAGACATTTGATATTTCTAAATCTTTTGTAGAGCTAGTAAATTATCTATTAAATGAACATATTTACTATACTTATTCTGAATATATACCTATTGGTTATGAGAGAGACCTTATGATGAAATTAATATTGAAACTTAACGGTAGTAAAATTAACTATACTGATTTTTTAGATAGTTTTTATCAAGACGTATGGAATTATTGTGATAAAGGTTTTTTTCAGTTTAAAAAAAAATTTAATAGAACTTACACGTAGATTATAAATATACTTTTTCTAGTTTTTTAATTACTTTGTAGTCTGCATCTAACCAATCTAAATTTGATAATTGGCTAATTTTTAAAAGTTTGTAACATTCGTGAACCTTAAGTGATAACCTTAAATCTTTCACTTTACTTAAATAAAAATGAAGGATTATTTCAGTATTAGAATATTTATATTTATAACTTTCAAAATGCTTAAAATATTTTAATTCTAAGTTCAATTCTTCACGTAACTCTCTTTTAAGCGCAATTATTTTTTTTTCTCCTTTTTCAACTTTTCCTCCAGGAAATTCAAACTTGTAAGAGAAGTCTTTGTTTTCATTAAACTTTCTTTGAGTAACTAAAACTTTATCTTCACAAAATATTATAGCAGCTACTACTTCTTTAGACATAATTAGTTTTAACCCTTTACTATGAATTAGATGTCAAAGCTTTTAAATCATTACTGGATGGTTCTTGATATGCTTCTAATTGGAAATAATGAATGCTAGCTAATATATGATCGAAGATATCTGACTGAATATCTTCGTATTCACTCCATTTTGTTGTATTTGTAAAAGCATAAATCTCTATAGGTAGTCCATACTGATTTATTGGAAGCTGCCTTACCAACATAGTCATATCTTTTCTTAGGTGAGGATGCTTTTCTAAGTAGTTTCTTATATACATTCTGAAGCATCCAATATTAGTCAAAGTTCTTTTATTTATATCGCCCTCTTTCTTAGATATATTTGCTTGGTTCAACTCTAATTTTTTTTGATTCAAATAATCTACCAGTAATTCTAAATTACTTAGTTTTTTTAATAAAGTATCATTAACAAATTGAACAGTAGGTAAAGCAATTATTATTTTTCTTTTAATTCTTCTTCCTCCACTATCTTGCATACCTCTCCAATTTTTAAATGTAAGTTCAAGAAACTTTGCAGTTGGAAATGTTGTAATAGTGTTATCCCACGCTTTTACTTTAACTCTGTGTAACCCAACTTCCATGACTTCTCCATCAATATTTAAGTCTTTAAGTTCTATCCAATCACCCTCTTGTAATAATTTGCCACCATATACTTGTATACTAGCTATTAAGCCTAAAATAGTATCTTTAAAAACCAATAGTAAAATAGCACCTAGAGCTCCAACACCTGATAATATTCCCCAAGGAGACAAATTTAAAGCAAGGCAAATTGTTAATATTGAAGTAATAATTATTATAATTAATTTCAATAGCTGCAAGTAACTATTTATTGGATATTTGATAAAAAATTCTTGTTGCTTATAGGTAGTATTTAAAGCAGTAAGAAATTTATTTAATAATATAGAAAATGATATTATTATCCAAATACTAGACACTTTCTTTACCAAAAATATTATCTCAGCTAACTTATTATCTAATAATGAATAATTATTAATAGCCAATAAAATAATTAATGGAGATAGAATATAACTAAGTGTATAAAAAAACTTAAGTTGAACTAAATTTTTAAATAACTTTTTATTTTTATTTTCTATGATCTTTTTTAATAGAGGATGAATAAATTTTAAGAATAAAAAAGGCAATAAAATAGCTATCAATGCTACTGTTGCTAGATAAAAGTTAAAGTTAGAAAAATATTCCATATAAGTCCTTACATATTTTTTATAAATTATAACATTACTAAAGTTTCATAGCTCTAAATGGTGGGCGGTACTGGGATCGAACCAGTGACCCCCACGATGTCAACGTGGTGCTCTCCCGCTGAGCTAACCGCCCTATTTTTACTAATATAGAATACTATAAATTTTTAATTATAAGAATAATAAATTAAAATTTAGAAAATTTTCCCTTTAAGGACAATACCTTTACTTTTGGTTTAGGATCATTATTATCATAGCCTATTAATTTTGATAAATTTGTTAACACAATAGTACTTTCATTGGCTGCTGTATGAAACTGCTTTTTAGCTTTATTGCCGCATAGCTTATATTTTCCTTTATTTATTTCAATGATTGTGCAAAAAGAGTTTAAATTATTTTTAGTATTATTATTTATTTTAAACTTTAACATCCATTGGCAAGCATCATAAACATTTCCTAATCTAGCACATGTAGGCTTGTTCCTCTTCATTACTTTTAAATTACTTAGTGATATATTAGCATCATTACTTAGTAAGTAATTAGTTGCTAATAAATAAGTCAGCGCAATAAGTATTATTTTCATATATAAATTATATTATTTTTTTTTGCTTTTGAATAGATTAGTTGCAAAAATAAATGAACTTAAAGTTAAAAAAAGTAAGCTTAAGGATGAAAAAAATAATATTAGTGTAAAAAGTGAACCAAAAAACTTTCCATTGTGAAGTTCTGTAAGGACTCTGGTAAGAGAAACACCTGTACCTTGATGAATTTTTAGGTAATATCTTGCTAATTCTTTATTAACAGTTGAAATATTAGACCATCTAATATTTAATTCACTATTATTGTAAGAAAACTCTAATAATTCATTTTGTTTTATTTTAAAATATTTAGTATCGTTTTTAAATAATATATTATCAGAAGATAAATCTAAGCCTATATTATTTAAATTATTTATATTTTGTATAGTGATAATATCTTTAATTTCTGTTTCTTGATCAAAACTTTCAAGAATATATATTCCTATTAAGTTTTCTGAAATAATAAAAATTTTATTTTCACTTTTATAATATAGGAGACTTAAAATTTTTTCATTAAACTTGTCAATAAATTTACCATTAATATAAACATTATTTTTAATGGTAATTACTTCATCTTTTATATTTTTTAGTCCAAAAACTTCTTTATGTGTATCCATGTTATATTTTTTTAAAATAAAATAATTACTTATATAGGCTTCATTTATTTTAAAAGTTTCTGGATATGTTAATAAAATGCCAGTAAGGGTAAGGTGTAAAATAAATAGACTAAAGGTAAACCCTATATATTTGTGTAATTTTCTTAATTTAAGCTTAAGTACATGAATTTTCATTTGATAGTTTACTTAATAACAAAGCTGTTCTAGCCATTCTTTTCATAGAATTTACAGATAATGTCGCACCTGATATGTTATCAATTTTTGTATTAAGTTTCAATGTTTTATCCATTTCAGTTTCCTTAAATTGAAGTAGGAAGGCTGGATATTTAATTTCATAACCATGTTGTTCTCTATACACTAGTACATGTGAACTCTTAACTTTACATTTATCAGTTATAAATGCTGCAGTAATAGGTTTGTATTTACCTATTGAGTTTAAAATCCAAACCTGTTCAGTATTATTTTGCCAATAGGAAAACATTCTTTTTTTGTATTTGCTGCCCATTATAGCTTTAATCTTTTGCTTATATTCTCCTTTTACTATTAATCTTTCTTTTTTTGGTATCTGGTTTTTAAAAATTTTATTTAAAAAATTTACTTCTGCATCAGTTTGCTTAGTAATCGCAGTAGTACTTAATGTGAGAGTAGAAAAAAGTATTATGAAAAATTTAATCATGTACATTAATTTAATTGTTTTTTTATCTAAAAAAAGAGTATTCTCCACTCACAGAAGAATACTCTTGTCTATCCAATTTTAAACAGTCATAACGGGAAGAGATTATTATTTAAAATTGGTAACCTATTCCGAAATTCCAACCAGCAGTACCTTTTCCGTTTGTATAATACTTCTGATTTTCATAGTCAACTTTCAGAACAGCATTTGGTGAAAGCCAATAATTCATCATTAAATCAAATTGTCTTATTTTATTACTTGAATTTTGAAGTTCATCAGCTTTATCATTCCATGCTCCAGCTCTAGCAGCAATTCCTATAGAACTATCTAGTGGTCCACCTAAACTCCATCTATATGATGGTTCCATCATTGCACCCCAGATTTTTTCTCTACCATTAGTAGCACATACATGGCTTGATGGACAGTCTAGTTGCCAGCTTCCAACTAGTGATCTAAATCCAAATCCTTCTGAGGGAGACATATTTATATGAGCACCCCATAAATCTGCTGGCACATTACCACCTGCTGGGTTATTATTAATGTCAGTCTGATGGTTATGCCAAAGTCCGAATTCCACTCCCGGTATCCCAGTATATTTAAGTCTAAAGGTATATGCTACATTTGAGCCATCCTGTTTATAAACTTTTCCTCTACCATCTCTAATATCACCGTCGCCATCAGTTTCTAAGCCAGTGTGACCAAAAGCAGTTAACTCAAGACCTCCACCAAGGCCTTTATTAAGCATAATTCCGGTTTCCCACCATGTATTAGCATTTAATTCCTTTTCAACTACATTTCTATCAACACCATAAAAGGTAGGAGGTTCATGTGTTTCATTGGTGATACCTAGGGGCATAAGAACTGTTCCATATTTTATAAAAGTATCATTAAGACCAAGGTATGCTAAGTTTTGCTCTAGATAAAGTTGTTCCATCTCTAGTTCTCCTTCGCCCTCTTGAACAAAAGCATGTTCAATTTCTACTTCACTATTCATTGATAAGTATTCGTTAAATTCGTGTCCAATAAATAAAACGTACCTATGAATGTCAACTTCAACATTTGGAGTATCACTAGTGGCCCAGGTTGTTGTTTCATCATCTGGAGTTGATGCTGTTGACCAGTGAATTTCACCGTAACCACCTAATGAAGTTCTAGTATACCATCCATCTCCTGAACCAGATCCTTCTTCAATTAATTCAGCTAAAGAATCAATCTCAGATTGCATTTCTTTTAATTTATTTTCTAAATCTGCGTCAGCTTTTAAACTTTGTATTAAAAAAGCTGAAATCATTATTAAAAAAACCATAATGTTTTTCATATTTATATCCTTATTAACTTATATATAATGAGAATGATTATCAAAATCAATAATAATAATTATTATTTACATTTGAAAATTTTTTACTAGAGTAAGAATATGAATATAATACTTTTAATACTCAATATTATTTTCGTATCAATTTACTCCAATGCTAAAGAAGAAGTTAATATATATTCTGCTAGGCAAGAAGTTTTAATGAGACCTCTTGTAGAAGTATTTGAAAATAAAACTAATATTAAAGTTAATATTATATCAGCAAAAGCTAACCAATTAATTAATAGAATATTACAAGAAGGTGACTTCACAAAGGCAGATATACTTTTAACTACAGATGTAGGCAGATTACATATAGCAAAAGAAAAAAATATTTTTCAAAAAGTAAATAATACTAATTTAAATAACCTAATTCCAAGAAATTATAAGGATAAAGAAAACTATTGGTTTGGCATGAGTTTAAGGGCAAGGTTTTTAGTTTATAATAAAGAAAAAGTTAATATATCTAAATTAGTTGGTTATATTGATTTAGCTAATGATAGATGGAATGGTAAAATTTTAGTTAGATCATCAAATAATGTATATAATCAATCTTTAATATCAGCTATGATTTTGAATTATGGTGAAAAAGAAGTGAAAAAATTTTTAGATAGTTTTACTCAAAATTTAGCAAGAAAGCCTTCAGGTGGAGATGGAGATCAAATAAGAGCAATTATTTCAGGACAAGGTGATATAGCATTAGTAAATAGTTATTATTTTCTTAAAATGAAAAGTCAAGATAATGAAAACAAACTAAATAATGTCATAGAATATTTTCCGAATGATAAACTTATGAAAACTCATATTAATATAAGTGGAGCTGGAGTTGTTAAAAATTGTAAAAATAAAGAAAATGCAATTAAGTTTTTAGAGTTTTTAGTCAGTAATGAGGCACAGAAGGTTTATGCTGAAGTGAACTTTGAATATCCAATAAGACAAAATATTGAATTAAATAGTTTCATGAATAAATATAATAACTTTATTAAAGATAATCTTAATCTTACTGATATAGCAAAACTAAATAAAAAAGCAATAATGCTCATGGATGTTGCTGGCTGGTATTAGATATGTTTATAATAATGCATGAAAAATACATGTTTATTTAATTATAGAAAAAATAAACAATCATTTTTATTTCTTAATATACCGCATAGCGGAAGAGATTATTTAAATTTGTTTAAAAATAGTACTTGCTTATCTATGAATGAATTAAGAAAGTCAGAGGATGCTTACATAGATTTACTATTAGATTATAACTTTTTAAAATACAATTCACTTACAGCAAATTTTCCACGAATTTTTGTTGACCTTAATAGGTCACCGCTTGAGTTAGACGTTAGTATGTGGAAGGGAAAATTTAATAAAACTTTTTTTAACAGAACCTTAAAGGTTGAGTCTGGAATAGGTGTAATACCAAAAGTTTGTTTTAGTGGAAAAAATATTTATAAAGATTTATTTTTTTTTAAGGAAGCCAGAAAAAGACTTCTTAATTATTATTTTCCTTATCATAAAAAAATAAAAACTATCATTCAAGAAATTAAAGTTTTGCATAATAAAGTATTAGTATTAGATTGTCATTCTATGTCTTCTGAAATAGTTGATGCAAATATTGATATAGTTCTGAGTAATAATTTAGGAAAAAGTGCTGACTTTATAATTATAGATAAACTAAAAAGTTTTTTTCATTCATACGGTTATAAAGTAAAAATAAATATACCTTTTATAGGCGGTTTCATTACTCAGCATTATGGTAAACCAATTAATAATATTCATGCAATACAAATAGAAATTAATAAAAAAGTGTATCTATCTGAAAAAAGTTTTACTGTAAAAAATAGAAATTTTAATAAACTTAAAAATTGTTTTTCTGATATTATAAATTATATTAATTTGAATACTAAAGAATTTTAATTTATATTGCGGATAGAATTTATTGATTAAAACATTATTTTATATTTTTTTGACTTTTCTTCTAGGATTATTCTTATTTTTATCAATAAGTATATTTGGAATTATAAAGTATACTAAAGACTTACCTGATTATAAACAGTTAAAAGAATATACGCCTTCCATTATAAGCAGATTATATACAGGAAAAGGCACTTTGTTAGCAGAGTTTTCTGCAGAAAAGAGAATTTTTATTCCGGTTGCCTCCATGCCAGAAATTATTAAAAAAGCTTTTGTGTCAGCAGAAGATAAAAATTTCTTTATACATAAAGGAGTTGATTTTAAAAGTATAAGTAAGGCTGTATTAATAAATATTAAAAATATATATGAGGGTAAAAGGTTAATAGGTGCTTCTACAATCACTCAACAGTTAGCAAAAAATTTTTTATTAAGTAACGAAGTATCCTTAAATAGAAAAATTAGAGAGGCACTGTTATCATTAAGAATAGAAAGGATTTTAACTAAAGATGAAATATTAGAGTTATATTTAAATGAGATCTTTTTGGGAAAAAGATCTTATGGTATCGCAGCTGCCGCACTTAATTATTTCAATAAGTCTTTGGATGAATTAGAACTACATGAAATAGCCTATTTAGCAGGTTTACCAAAAGGACCAAATAACTATGATCCAATTAAAAATAAAAAAGCTGCAATTATAAGAAGAAACTATGTATTAAATAGAATGTTTGAAGATGGAGTAATATCTAGTTCTGAAGCATCTAAGGCTTCTTTGCAGCCTATGGTTAGTAGTAAAATTAAGAAACTTAAAAAACCGTACGCACCATATTTTATTGAAGAGGTAAGAAGAAATATTATTGAAAAATATGGAGAAACTTCTTTATACAGAGAAGGCTTGAATGTCATTACGACAATAGATCCTAAACTTCAGCAGATAGCTATTAAAGAGTTAAGAAATGGACTAGAGAATTATGATAAACGACTTGGTTGGAGAGGTCCTTTAGCAAGTTTAGGTGATATTGATTTAAAAAATAAACTTGAAAATTTAAGTGTTAAGTATAGAAAGTATCCTGGTTTACATGATAAAATGGTGGTAATTATTGCTGAAATTAGTAAAGAAGAAATTGAAGTAATTAATTTAAAAAATAAAAAAAGGATAACTTTAAAGATTAACAATATATTTGATGGTAAATGGATAAATAATGGTGAAAAAAATTTTGATATTAATAATACTAACATTTTTTTAAAAAAAAATGATCTTATTATATTAAAAAAATATAAAAATAATAATGTAGAAGAATATAAATTAGACCAAATACCTGAAGTTAATGGAGCTATTGTAGTTATGGATCCTAGAAATGGAAGAGTATTAGCATTATCGGGAGGCTATGATTTTGACGGAAGTGAATTCAATAGAGCTACACAGGCAAAAAGACAACCTGGGTCAGCTTTTAAGCCTTTTGTTTATTTAGCGGCTTTAGAAAATGGTTATTTACCAAATACTAAAATATTAGATGCCCCTTTAGTAATAGATCAAGGGCCAGGTCTAGAAAAATGGAAACCTAAAAATTATTCAGGAATGTTTTATGGACCATCAACTTTAAGAGTAGGGCTTGAAAAATCAAGAAATGTAATGACAGTTAGGTTAGCTAATGAAATTGGTATGAAAAAAATTGTTGAGGTTTCTAAAAGGTTTAGACTAGGAGAGTTTCCACCATTGTTGGCATCATCATTAGGTTCCGAGGAAACTACCTTAATTAATTTAGCAGCAGCATATGCAACTTTTGTAAATGGAGGAAGGTACAATAAACCTGCCTTGATAGAAAAAATACAAAATAGAAAAGGTAAAGTAATTTTTCGAAGAGATAGTAGAATATGTAAGAAATGTAATGATAGTGCAATTAAAAATTTTGTCAGGCCAATATTATTTCCAGAGGGAGACAAGATAATAGATAGCAACCATGCTTTTCAATTAACATGGATGTTAAAGGGAGTAACCTCTAGAGGAACAGCAAGTTCTTTAAATAAGTTAGATCTATCTATTGCGGGTAAAACAGGAACAACTAATGATAATATGGATGCCTGGTTTTTAGGGTTTTCGCCAGAGTTTGTAGTAGGAGTCTTTGTTGGGCATGACACCCCTAAAACATTAGGAAATAAAGAGACTGGTGGAAAAGTAGCTGCACCTATTTTTGCTGCGTTTATGAAAAAAGCTTTAGATAAAAAGGAAAATAGACCTTTTCTAGTTCCTGAAGGTATAGAAATGATTAAAATAGATTATCTATCAGGAAAAAAAGCTATTAATAAGACTAAAGATGTTATTTTTGAAGCTTTTGTAAAAAATTCATACAAGGAGAGAATTAAAGATGTATTACAAGAAAATACTATTATCAACGACTTTGAAAGTAATTTATATTAGGAGATATAATGAAATTAGAAATAGATTTAGAAATTGAAAATATAAAAAAAAATATAGATTCAATAAGGAGGTTTCTTTGATGTTGATACTTTGCTTAAAGATATTGATGAGTTGAAACTTATATCCGAGCAAGATAATTTATGGAATGATAAAGAAAAAGCTCAAGAAGTATTTAAAAAGAAAAGAAAGTTAGAAAATCTTTTAAATAGCTTTAATAATTTAAAAACAGAATATGATGATCTAGTAAATTTTTATGAACTTTTTATATCAGAAAATGATGAAAGTCTAAAACAGGAGTTATCAAATTTACTGAAAAATACTATAAAATTATCTAAAGAACTTAAAATTAGCACACTACTTTCTAATGAAGCTGATGGTAATAATTGTTATATAGAGATTAATGCGGGAGCAGGCGGTACAGAAAGTCAAGACTGGGCTCAAATGTTATTAAGGATGTATTTAAGATGGATAGAGGCTAAAAATTTAAAAAAAAGCATAATGAATATTAACAACGGAGATGAAGCTGGTATAAAATCTGTGACGGTTAAGGTTGAAGGAGAAAATGCTTTTGGTTTATTAAAATCAGAGAGTGGAGTACATAGGTTGGTTAGAATATCACCTTTTGATGCTCAGAAAAGAAGACATACAAGTTTTTCAAGTGTTTGGGTATATCCGATTGTTAGTAACAATATAGAAATTGAAATTGAAAGTAAAGATTTAAGAATTGACACATACAGGGCTTCAGGTGCTGGAGGTCAACATGTTAATAAAACAGATAGTGCTATAAGAATTTCTCATATTCCTACGGGCATAGTTGTGCAGTGCCAAAACCAAAGATCACAACATCAAAATAAAGCTTCTGCTATAAAGATGTTAGAATCAAGGTTATATGAGTTAGAATTACGAAAAATTGAAGAAAAAAGAAATAAAACTACTAAAGAAAAAAAAGAAATAGGCTGGGGACATCAGATAAGGTCATATGTTATGCAACCTTATAGATTAGTTAAGGATTTAAGAACAGGTCAGGAGAAATCAGATATAGATAAGGTCTTAGACGGAGACTTGGACGATTTTATTTTTTCTTATTTATCTTCTAGTAATAGATAAGTATTTTAGTTTTCTTCAATATACTGAATAACTTCTTCAATATGATTAGTAACTTTAACTTTATTCCAAATTTTTGTTATAATTTTTTTTTTATTAATAAGAAATGTAGTTCTCTCAATGCCAAGATACTTTTTTCCATACATACTTTTTTCAACCCAAACACCATAATCTTCGCATGTTTTTTCATTTTCATCTGACAATAAATCAATAGACAGGTCTTGTTTTTGAATAAACCCTTGATGTTTTTTGATAGAATCTTTAGAAATTCCAAATATATGATAACCAAGAGAATTAATTTTTTGCTTGTATTTAGAAAAGCTTATGGCTTCTTTTGTACAACCAGGTGTATTATCTTTCGGATAAAAAAATAGTACGAGATTGAATTTTAGCTTATTTAATTCAATTTTCTTATTATTTTGATCAAATAATATAAAATTAGGAGCTTTTTTATTAACTTTAATAGACATTTGTAATATATTACCTCATAACTATAATAACTAATTAATTACATTGATCAAATATAAAATCATTAAATATTTTCTTATTTTTACCATTATTCTTACTTTTATAGTATTTCTTGCTGCTATAAGATTAAATTATAAACCATTAGATATTTCATATCTGAGTAAGTATTTTCCATTATTAAATAAAAAAATTTCTGAAACATACAGTATTAAATCTGATAAAGTACTTTTAGATTTAGATTTACATAAAAATCAAGTTAGTTTAAAAATAAATAAAATTTTTATTCCAAATTATACACCTGATATTTCTAATATAAAAGCAAAAGAAGCAATAATTAGCTTCAAACTAACTGATTTAATTAAAAATAATATCATAGTTGATAAGATAACTATTATACAAGGTGGACTAGATATAAATAATATAGAAAAGATCTCTAATCTTAATGCATTTAATAATATTAATGAAAAATATCAATTGAATAGTATTTTGCTTAAAAATATAAATATTAATATTTATGAACATAATAAAAAAGTAGCCATATTTTCAAATTCTAACTTAGGTTTGAATAAAAATAAAAAGGGTTATTATTTAAACAACCTTGTAATTGATAATATGATTTTTAAAAATTTTAATAATAATAATAATATTACTATTAATAGTGTAGAACTGATTAAAAAAAATCAATCTAATCATATATTTCGAATTAAAGAAGTAGAGTTAGAAAACAAAAATTCAATTCTCAAAAAGAATATGTTTATTAAAAATATTAATAAAGTTTATTTAAAAGAAATAATTTTAAATTTCAATTTAAATAATTTTCTAACAAATGCAAAAGGTTTAATGCAATTTGAAAACTATGAAAGTAATTTTCTGTTTGAAGGGGCATTTAATGAAAAATTTAATGTTAATGGTGATTTATCTTTTGACTTGGATAAAATACCTTTATTAACTTTATTACAAAATAATTTTTTTGAAGAAAAAAAAATTAAAATTAATAATGCTTCTTCAGTATTATTCAATGGTTCTTTTATAGCAGAAATAAAAAATAGTTTATTTGAAAATGTATTTATTAAGGTCTTTTCTAAATTTAAAACAGATAGTGTTTCGTTAATCAATTTAAAAAATAAATCACAAATAGCTGTAGAGGACATAAAACTTGAAGCAACACTAAAAAATAATATTTATGAAATAAATAATTTGTTGGTAAATAAAGAAAAGCAAAATTTAAAAATGTCAGGAAAGTTTTATAATAGTCTTAAAAACTATTTTCTGAATATAGAAACAAAAAAAATTGAGTACAATAAGGTTAATAGATTTTTAAATAATACTTTAGATTCAAACTTAAAATATCTTAATAAAAAAAATAGTATTGATTTAGGTGTCGTTAAAAACTTAAAACTTAATGTTGTTAAAAACAATAATAAAATAGATTTTAATATTTTAAATAGTGATTTTGAAAATATAACGTTGGTTACACCTAATAATATAACATTAAATGTTTCTTCAGCAAAAGTTATAAAAAAAAAGAAAGTTATTAAGGTTTATAGTTCAAAAATCAATATTAACAGCGTATTAGGTAATTCCTATATTCCTAATTTAAGAATTTTTTCTAAAAATTTTGAGGAAATAGCTAATAATATTGAAATCAAGGCTAACATTAAAACAAATTATAAATTTTTAAATTATGTATTAACGGAAATTGATTATAAAAATAGTTTTTATAATAATTTAGAAGGAGATATAGCAGGCTTCTTTAGGTTTTCTAATAACAATAAAGATAGTTCATTAAATTATGTTTTTAATGGAGTATTAGAGAACTTTAGTTATATGGCAGAGAAAAATCAAAAAATTCCAATTTCACTAAATGATTTTGATGGAACAATAGCTTTATCAAATAATAATATAAAAATTCAAGGTATGGGAAAGCTGAATGGCTCAATATCAGAAATTAAAGCTACTATAAGTGAAGATAAGACTTTAAGCGCTGAAATTGATGTACAAGCAAAACCTTCATCATTTACTTTTTTAGGTAATTATAACTTTATAGAGCAAGGGAATACTAAATTAAAAGTTTTAATTAATAAAAAAATTAATAGTAGTAAATGGGAAGCAAATATAAGTGCTAATTTGTTTTCAAATGAAGTAAAAATTGATTTTTTTAATTTTCATAAATCTAAAAATAGAAGAGGAAGTATCTCAGGTGTTTTATACTTTGATAAGCAAGAATTATTAAAAATAGATAAGCTTGACTTTTTAACAGAAGAATTATTAATTAACGCTGACTTAAAATTTGATAAAAATAATAATTTAAAAAATATTATTATTAAAAGATTTATAAAAGAAAAAAATAATTTTTCAGCTGATATAAATTTTTTAAATAAAAATAACAGTCTAATAAGTATTAATGGAGCCAGCATTGATATTAAAGATTTCATAAATTTTAAAAATGAAAAAAAACAAAATTTTATTTTTACTCTTAATATCAATAATTTTTACTATAATAATGTATATTTTGGAAATACATTTATTGATAGTAAAGTTGAAAATAGTGAGTTGAAAAGTTTAAAAGGTAATATATCAAAAAAAGAAAATATATACATAAGGTTTCAAAGTACTTTTAATAAACAATCTAATTATAATATCATTAATATAGAATTTGATGATTTTGGATTTTTTCTAAATAACTCTTCTTTATCTGATTCTTTTATAGATGGTCAAGGAAATGCAACACTTTACTTTAAAAAATTAAGTTTAGAAAGTGGAAGGTTTGAAGTCAAAAATAGTAGCATTAAAAATTCTTCTTTTTTAGCTAGGTTATTACAATTAGCGTCTTTTACAGGCTTACTTGAAATACTAACTAATGAAGGGATACCTTTTGATAATATAATAGTTAATTTTTCTAAACAGAATAATGTAATAAAAATAGAGGAGGCAAAATTACAAGGTTTCTCTTTAGGGGGGAAGTTTAAAGGTATTTGTGAATTAGATACACAAAAAATTAATTTAGAAGGTATTATAATTCCTGCCTATGCAATAAACTCCCTATTAAATAAAATACCCTTAATTGGACAAGTTATTACTGGTATTGAAGGAGATGGATTAATAGGTGTAAATTTCAAGGTTGCAGGCACATATGAAAAACCAAATTATAATGTAAACCCTTTATCAATACTTACTCCGGGAATTATAAGAAGTATATTTGATAGTTTTTTCGAAACTAATGACGAGATTAAAGGTTATTGAATAATTTTTATCAGTACATGTTTCTTTTTACCAACTGATAAATGAATTACGTTTTTTTCTAAAATATCTTCTTTAGTGACAATGTAGTTAAAGTCTAAAATTTTTTTTCCATTCATTTTTGCGGCTCCTTGCTCAATTAATCTTCTTGCATCGCTGTTTGATTTACATAGTATATTATCAACTGTAAATATCTTATAAATTTGAATGCCATTTTCTATATTAGAAAGTTTGAGATTAACACTAGGTAGATTTGAGTTTCCAAGTTTATTATTCATTATTTCCTTAGCAGAATTAAATACTTTTTCACATTTTTCTTTGCCATGTGCAAGTTCAGTAATACTATTAGCTAATAAAATTTTAGCTTCATTAATTTCTTCTCCTTGCAATTTTTCAAATTTAGTAATTTCACTTAGTTTTATTTCAGTAAATAGTTTAAGAAATTTTATAACATCTTGATCCATGGTATTTCGCCAAAACTGCCAAAAATCAAATACTGACAAATCTTTTTCTGATAACCAAATTGCCCCTTTATCAGTCTTCCCCATTTTCTTTCCATTAGAAGTAGTTATTAATGGTGAAGTTATGGCGTGTACATAATTTTTATTTTTCGTTTCTGCTTTTTTTATAAGGTCTATACCATTAATAATATTTCCCCATTGGTCTGAACCACCAAATTGTACATTACAATTAAATTCTTTATTTAAAAAATAATAATCATAAGCTTGGGTAATCATATAATTAAACTCGAGAAAACTTAAATTTTGTTCTCTTTCTAATCTTGTTTTAACTGAGTCAAATGTAAGCATTCTATTAACAGAAAAATATTTGCCAAAATTTCTTAAAAAATCAATATAATTGAGATTATCTAGCCAGCTTTCATTATTTACTAATTTAGCTCCGTTATCACTATCATTAAAATCAATAAATTTATTTATAACATTTTTGATGCCCTCACTATTAATTTTTATTTCCTCACTTGATAAAATTTTTCTCGTAGCATCTTTACCAGAAGGGTCGCCTATTTTAGTAGTACCTCCACCTATAAGTATGATTGGCTTATTATCAGTTTTTTGTAACCATCTTAATAACATTAATTGTAGTAAGCTTCCCACATGTAATGTATTAGATGTACAGTCAAAACCTGTATAACCTATTATTTTCTTGTAACTTTTTTCTAAGTTATTCAGGTCTGTAGTCTGGTGTACAAATCCTCTTTCTTTTATAATATTTAAAAATTCTTTAATTTTATTCTGTGTCTTCATATATTAAAGTTACTTTTTTCACAATTTAAAAAAAATATATTTTTATTATTAGTAGCAGAAATTTCATCACTTTCTAAGTTAATTTTGATATTAATTTCATTAAAAGTTAAGTTAATTTCTTTATTATTAATTGTATCAATATTTGCTAGGTATTCTTTTCCCTTAATAGTAAGATAACTTTTTTTAATCGACCTAGTTTCTAATATATCTATTAGCTCTATATCAAGTTTATTTGACTCACAGAAGTATTTTTTTTGTTCAAATCTTTTAAAGTTACAACCACTTATAATGGACATGAGAGAGGCAAAGGTAAAAAAAAGAAAAATACTTCTCACTTTTTTCTTCCTGTTTCTATAGCTTCGATATCAATTTCTTCTTCTATTTCTTTAGGCGCATCTTCTTCTTGTTTTTTTTTATTTAACCCTAAAGCCTCTGCAACTGCCTTAGGGTCCGTAAGTTCAATAGTTTCCTGAGTTATCTTAGTTGATTTGGTTTTAATAATCTTTTTATCTAGACCTTCTGCAACACTATCTTTTTGATTTATAGAATTAGAATTTTCTTTATCATTTTCATTAAAATCTATTTTTTTTGCCTTTTTTTCTTTCTCTTTTACTTCAACTTTTTCCTCTTCTTTGGCTTCAACCTTTTCATTTTCTTTTACTTCAACTTTTTCCTCTTCTTTGGCTTCAACCTTTTCGTTTTCTTTTACCTCAACTTTTTTCTCTTCTTCGGCTTCAACCTTTTCGTTTTCTTTTACCTCAACTTTTTTCTCTTCTTCGGCTTCAACCTTTTCATTTTCTTTTACTTCAACTTTTTCCTCTTCTTTGGCTTCAACCTTTTCATTTTCTTTTACTTCAACTT
>MDTB01185172.1_pt1 | contig 38955 bp, 35 predicted proteins | sample 811161 | NCBI WGS metagenome assembly MDTB01 (sample SAMN05326650, study PRJNA326480) | marine metagenome | isolation source: seawater | place: Mediterranean Sea | collected 2009 | reverse complement strand
GGAACATGGATTTGAGATCCATTGTCTTAGCCCGCTTAAACTGTTCGATAATAATAGCGGCTGTAATGGGGGAGCCGCCCAGAAAGCCTGCGCGAGCCCGTGTGAGCCAGCTTTCATCCGGCCAATCAGCGACCTGTTCGCTAAACGTTTGTAGGGGGTTGCTAGAGTGAAGTGTGGTCTCGAGCGCATCTCTAAGTAGCGGTTCGTGTGCTCGAATCTTTGAGGCGGGAAAGACATTCTTGGGCGGCTGGAGGTTCTGTGCCAATACGGCTAATTCGGACAGTGTAAATGAAGCAGAAGAAAGGCTTGAGAGGCCTTTTAGGAAATGATCCTTTTGGCTGTGTGGAATCAGCGCATCAAGAAGACCAATATACTTTGCGTCTTCACCGTTGATGCTGGCGCCGGTCAGTGCCAAAAAATGTGCCCAAACTGGATCTATCTGACTGAACGAGTAGGTCGCGCCAGCGTCAGGAAACAACCCGATGGTGATTTCCGGCATGGCCATTCGCGTGGTTTCGGTGCCAATTCTCAGTTGGCAGGCTGAGAAAATACCGAGACCGCCTCCCATAATGATGCCATGGCCCCAAGCGATCGTGGGCTTTGGGTAGCAGCGAAGATCAAAGTCCAGCCGATATTCGCGTTCAAAAAAGCCCTCGCAGTAAGTGCAGGGCCCCCCAGGGGTTTCGATCATATCGTGATAGAGGTTTTGGATGTCGCCGCCCGCGGAAAAGGCCTTGTCCCCGGCTGCGTCAAAAAAAAGAGCGATGACGTTTGGATCATGTCGCCAATCGTCGAGCGCGCTCTGGATCTGATCAATCATTTCAAGGCTCAAACTGTTGAGCGTTGCCTCTGAATTGAGGGTGATGCGTCCAAGTTTGATGCCACCGTCTAAATCCTCAGTGCGCGCAAGGATTGGATCTGGCATCAGGCGTTGCTCCACTCAGGTGATCTCTTTTCAAGAAATGCGTTAACACCTTCTTTTTGATCCTTTGTTGAGAACAGATCCACGAAGGCTGTGCGTTCGTCATCGAAGGCGTCGGGCATTGATTTGTGGCGTGCTGACATAATCAATTTTTTACAGGCGGTGACGCTGGTCGGACTTTGATTAGCGGTTAGCGCCGCGAGTTGCATCGCCCGTTCAAGGCTTTCTCCCTTGCCAACCACTTCTTCAACGAGTCCGATCCGCGCAGCGGTCTCGGCATCAATCCGCTCACCACATAAAATCATCCGTTTCGCCCAGCCTTCTCCCACGAGCCAAGGCAGATGCTGTGTGCCAAGGCCACTCGGCAGCAGTCCAACGGTCGCCTCAGGCAGCGCCATCACTGCTTGTGCCTCGGCGATCCTAATGTCGCAGGACATCGCACATTCGAGACCACCGCCCATCGCGTAACCATTGATTGCAGCAACAGAAACGCCTCTGAAATGGGTCAGCGCTTTAAAGGCCGCGTGGAAATGCTTCCCGATGATATCCGCATTTTCCGGGTCACCATCAGCGAACATTTTAAGATCGGCACCGGCGGAAAAAAACTTTTCCCCCGCACCCGTGATGACAAGGCTATAGCAATCAGAGTTGGAGTTGAGTTCAGTGATGAGCTGTTCTAGGGCCTGCAGATTGTCGCTGTCCCAAGTGTTGGCGGCTGGGTTATCGATCGTGATCAACGCAGTGTTGTCATGCATTTCGAATTTCAGTTTGTCGGTCATTGTGACTCCTTAAGTGATGGCTTCGAGATCAGCCAGGGCTAACAATCGTCGCGCAACGATGACCCGCATAATCTCGTTGGTTCCCTCAAGAATTTGATGGACGCGATTGTCGCGAATGTAACGTTCGAGGGGATACTCGCGCATATAGCCGTATCCGCCATGAAGCTGCAGGGCCTCGTTGCAGATGTGAAACCCTGCATCGGTTGCAAAGCGTTTGGCCATCGCGGCGTAGGCGGTGGCCTCGGGATCGAGAGCATCCACCTTAAATGCGGCAAGACGAATCATTTGCCGGGCAGCAACGAGCTCGGTCGCCATGTCGGCTAATTTGAACTGAAGGGCTTGAAAGTTAGCCAAGGCTTCACCAAATTGTTCGCGCTCCTGCAAGTAGGCTTTTGATCGGTTCAGGGCTGCCTGGGCAGTACCGATGGAACAGGTCGCAATATTAATTCGACCTCCGTCGAGACCCTTCATAGCAATCTTGAATCCATCCCCCTCCTGACCGACCCGGTTTGCCACAGGGACTTTAACGTTCTCGAATGTGATCTCCCGAGTGGGTTGACTGTTCCAGCCCATTTTCTCGAGGTTATTGCCGTATTCGATGCCTGGCAAATCCGCTGGGATGGCAAGGCAGGTTATGCCTTTGGGGCCCGCACCGCCGGTTCTCACCATGGTGACCAGGGTATCGGTTCCGCCGGCGCCTGAAATAAACATTTTACTGCCGTTGACGACGTAGTGATCCTCTTGGAGGATTGCTTGGGTCCTAATGGAGGCTGCATCAGAGCCGGCTCCGGGCTCTGTTAGGCAATAGCTGGCCAACTTTTTACCCGCAATCAAGTCTGGGCAAAGGGCCTCTGACAGCGTGGAATCGCCAAACGTCGCGATCATCCACGTTGCCATATTGTGAATAGAGATGTAGGCGGTTGTCGAGGTGCAGCCCATGGCCAGCTGCTCGAGAATGATGCTGGCATCGAGACGAGAAAGCCCCATGCCGCCGACGCTTTCGGGACAATAGAGGCCACAGAATCCAAGCTCTCCAGCGCGAGCGATCACCGCCTTAGGGAAGGTTTTATGGCGATCCCACTCTGCTGCATTCGGTGCCAACTCTCGATCAGAAAACTGTCTTGCCACGGATTGAAAGGCGGCTTGGTCTTCGCTGAGGTTATAGTTCATAAGGTGTCATCAAGTCAGTTAATCGGGCCTAGGTCGTTACGCGGGAACGCTGGCTCAAGTTATCGTCCATAAAAGCTTTGGTTTGCCGCTCAAAGTACCCAGTGGGTGCTCAGTCGAGCACGCCATAATGTGCGTACTGTTCCCGGAGGACGTCTGTTGTTCCGCAGTCTGTTCCAGCGCCCATCATAGTCAAAGCCAACGAAGATCGAAAGCAGGGGTCCGTGACCCGAGCTGTATCTTGATTCACGGTTTAGACCGTCAGCATGGCCCCTTTAGTGATGCGCATTCTTCAGTAGATGCGCGGCACCATGGACTTGTTGGATCGATGCATTCGTCCCAAACAGGCGCTCTTTCATTGTGCCATAGACTTTTCGATTCTTGCCAAGGTGCGCTAACGCTCCGGCTTTAGTCATGGCTTGATCGAGTAAGTCGGGAAGATCGCAGGCGGCACTGACAATGCCGGCTGATTCTGCTTCAGGCCCTGTCCATCGTCGAGCCAATTGGACCGTTTCGAAAAATACGTTTGCAGGTAATTTGTGTTTAAACAAAGCCAGTTCAGCATCGGGAATGACCATCCCGATTTCGACCTCATTGGCGCAGGCAAAGCCGCGGTCCGAGCGCATTAAGCGCACATCGTGGCATAAGGCCATCATAAAACCGGCGCCAAAAGCATGGCCGTTGATGGCACAGATCGTAGGAACGGGCAAAGTGATTATTCTACCCATCAACGTCATAAATTCTTCGCCAAAGGCCTCTCGATCGCCTCCAGGATGTGGGCCCTCGGACCCCAGCCAATCAAGATCGAGCCCATTGGAGAAGAACTTGGGGTGACTGCCCGTCGTGACCAAGGCGGCGGGGCCGCTTGAGGCCTCTACCTCATCGAGGGCGTCAGCAACGGCGCGAACGAAGGTCGTATTCCATCGGTTCTCACCATCATCCAAGGTCAATACAAAAATGTCGTCTGTGCGTGTTAGTTGGATCATCTTAGTTCTCTGGATTTCTTCGAGACTGCAGTATGTATGAACTCTGTGGAGGTGCCAAGGAGCGGTTGGGGCGGTGGGTTGGATTTCCAAACGGGATGTTTTATTTTTAGGTCATGGAAGCGTTATTGGAATCAGACCTGCGGAATTGCTTTGGAGAAGTTGAAGAGCTCGTGCTTCCCGACTTAAAAGCAGTGGTTTGGTCTAATTTGGATTTTCTGGGTTGGGTTCATCCCTCGGGTCATCTTGGTTACATTGCGACGCGGTCTCCCAAGGATGGTTGTTTGCGAGGCGTGGTATTGCGTCGACATGCGAGACCCTCTCGGCGGGTTCGGCTCGAACTGTGCAGCTTGTGTCACCACGTCCACAGCGCAGGGGGCACTGCGATGTTCACGATCACTGAGGCAGGTAGCCGGGGACGACGAATGATATCAAACGTTGTTTGCGACGATCTTTCCTGCAGTCTCAGAGTGCGTAACTTAATTAATCCCTCAAGTTTGATGCACGAAACGATGTATCTTGAGGCGAAGGTTTGGCGTATCCTGCAGCATCTTCATCGCTGGTTAACTCGAACAAAACACTTGTGATCGAAGCATTGACTGAGCGATTCTGCGCAACAAAATTATCTTCGCTTTTGATTTAAAACCCCTAGCCTAAGCGCATTGATGGCGCTAAAAGCGGACACCGCAATTGATATCTCATGTTTTGGTCAATCTGAGGGAGACATTCAAGCCAACTGGCCAGCTCTTCTATGGGTGGTATATCGTGGCCGCAGCGGGGGGGCTGCAAATGCTCGCGAGTCTCCTATGGATGCAGTCCTATGGGGCGTATGTGGTCTTTCTTCAACAGGAATTTGGTTGGAGTAAAACTGTTGTTGCAGGCGCGTTTGCGCTCACTCGGATAGAAAGTGGTATTTTGGGACCGCTTCAGGGCTGGCTAGTGGACCGGTACGGACCTAGGATCATCCTTCAGATCGGCGTCGTCCTTTTTGGACTGGGGTTTATCGGGTTCAGCCGGGTTGAAACGTTGCTAGAGTTCTATCTGTGTTTCGCTGTGATTGCTCTGGGCTCAAGTTTAGGTGGATTTGCCACAGTCATGGTCTCCATTGTGAGCTGGTTCAATCGTCATCGAGCCAAGGCGGTTGCTTTTTCACAAATCGGTTATGCCTTGGGGGGGATGTGCGTGCCCCTGGTGGTGCTCGCTTTAGAGGCTTTTGGCTGGCGGGCCACCGCGTTTTATTCGGGCTTCCTTGTGATCTTACTGGGGCTCCCTATGGCCCAAGCCGTTCGGCATCGCCCTGAAACCTCCGGGGACGTGCCTGATGGCCGGGTGTTGCCTGCGCTTAACCCGAACGCGCAAATTCGAGCCGACATGACCGCGGGGCAGGCCATGAAAACGCCTGCGTTTTGGCTGATCAGCTTGGGTCATGCGTCGGCCTTATTAACTGTGTCGGCAGTGATGGTGCACCTGGTGCCGCATCTGACCGAGGGGCTCAATTTTTCGTTGGGTCGTGCTGCGCTGATGGTCACGCTGGTCACCGCTTGTCAGCTTGTAGGTCAACTGCTGGGCGGTGTTTTGGGCGATCGTTTTGACAAGCGGTGGATCTGTGTGCTTTGCATGGTCGCTCACACCGGAGGGTTGCTGCTATTGGCCTATGCAACGAGCCAAATTGATGTGGTTTTGTTTGCGGTGCTCCATGGCTTGGCGTGGGGTATCCGGGGCCCTTTGATGGTCGCACTTCGAGCCGATTATTTTGGCGCAGCCTCCTTCGGAACCATCATGGGATTTTCATCGCTCATCGTAATGCTTGGAATGTCTTTTGGTCCCTTAGTGGCAGGATTGTTCGCGGATTATTATGGCAACTATCAGCTTGGTCTGACGGTTTTAGCGTTGACGGCCTTTTTGGGCTGCTTCTGCTTTTTGGGCGCGCGTCGCCCTGAGTAGGCTAAGGGCATTGAATTGGACATTGAACTTGATTGTGGCGTTCAGAATGTTCTCATAAATCCTAATGCGACGGTTGCAGCGAATGTTGCGCGCTCGCGAAGGCTGCAAGACCCAAGGCCTCCCGGATTGCGATCCCCCCAGGGGCGCTCATGTCATCGACCGGGATGCCGGTTGCGTCAGCGATTCTCACCATGCGCTGAAAGTTTGCGGCGACACCTGCGGCCTCAACAACGAGCTCAGGGGAACTCGCTTCCAGCAGACTGTGTCTAGCGGATGCTAGAAGGTGTTGATCGCCAGACATGAAGGCCTCAGCAAAAGCGAGCAGAGCCTGGCCATGAGGGATACCTAGATTAGCTGCGCTTTCATTGCCCAGCAAAGCATCTAAATCAATGTGAGTATCTGTGGCTTGCGCGCTCGCACGGAGCATCGATGCATGGGCATTGGTTCAGTAAAAGCACTGGTTTATTGCAGACACTCGCCCGGCGATCAGTTCCATCTGCATTCTGTTTAAAAGTCTGGAATCAGCCTGGACGAGGTTGCCCATTTCTTCGACCTGTAAATAAAACGCACCCGCAATCCGCTTCCATTGTCTTACAAGATCCGGTGTGCCGGAGAGTGCACGAATGACATTGGCCCCAAACCCTTTCGGCCACAGATCCTGATCGGCGGGCATCAAACCGGACCTTGGAATCATGGGGACAAAGCCCGTGGTTTGCTCCAGAGTCGCCGGCTGGTCTCGGGAAGGGTTTCCTGGTCTCGGGTGGGGTAGCGAAGGTAAGGGTAGGTCCAGCGCACGATGAAATTCATCAATACTAAAAATACAGACCACGACACCAACAAGTTCAACATAGGCCAGTCTTGATAACCCATCAGTTTCCAGCGCGTCCAGCTGAGTTCGCGTAATACGGCCTTGATCGGTAATGATCTGATGAACAATCCCAATCACCTCGTCGCCAAGGTGGGGTGACGGCGGATGCTGGCCGAGGATTTGGCCCCTAGACAAAGCCGCTTTTTTTTTCTGGCAAAGCGCGCACCGGTTGGCCAGACGGCTTTCCTCGGCGATGGCAATTTTTTCGGCGGCTGTCCACCAGTAACCGGGCTGGCTGAGGAAGCTCAAGAATGAATCGTTGGCGCTTTGGATATCAGAGCGATTGTCTAACGCTGATTTCAGTGCGGGTGCATCGGCGGTCAAAATTGATCCTCTAATTCTGAGTGCTAAAAACAATACTGGCTCTCGGCCGGTTCTGCAACCATGATTAGAGAGGCATCTTGACCCATCCTCCATCAGTGCTTTCGGCAAGCCAGGCCATCGCTCCTAAGGTGCTTCAGAATCAGGGATGCCTTTATGCAGAGGGTGAGATAGGCCATTTCCATTTGGGGTTGGGTCTTTGATTGTCTTCCTAGGAGCGGGGCGCGGGTTTCCTAGGACGGCTGCGGTGGTACCCGTTGGCCGCTCAAAAGACCAGGCATAAAGCCAGTTTTGTTACCCGGAGCAGGCTATAATTTAACTGAGGTGCGGCTAAGACCCCTGATCCGAGGATTGCAAAATAGTCAGCGGCCGAGCCCTTTCTCCTTGGCGGGGTGATTGGGTGATGCAACGGACAGGGTTATCAGCACTCTAAGACACGCGCATTGAAACAAGCGTGCCCAAGGGTAATGGGCGCCGCACCGTTAACCTAGGGGTGGGCGATGGGGAAATTTGAGCTAGCCTCCAAGGTCTTGAACTGGCTGCGCGCTTGGCTCAGCAAGTCCTCTGGAACCTGCTTGCTGAGGTGGGAATGTGATTGCGGTTGCAGAAGGGATTGAATGTTATGAAAAAAATGAGAGGTCGAAGTGATTGACACGCCGCTTGGGTGGTTAGCGGAGGCCGGGATTGAGCGCTTTCGACTGAGACAGTCGCCAGAGGCGCAATCGCCAGAGCCGAAAATACAGACGCCTAACGCAATCCCACAACCCGCCGCAGTCGCCCCGGCGCGCCGTAATCTTGATGCAGTCGTTCATTGGACCGTGCGGATTCGTAACTATCGAACCGTGGCGACCTTGGTGATTTTTGATCAACCGCTGTCCCCAAACGATTTTAAGGCGCTTGAGCGCTTGTCGAATGATATTGGAATGGCGGTGAATGGAATGACGACCCAACCACTATTGCAAGAGCAGCGATTCAGCAGTCAGGACGACGCCATGGTTGATGTGGAAAGTGCGCAGCGCTGGTTGCAGGAGCTTCCCGCGCCTGTGGTATTGCTTGCTGGTGAATGTGGGCCATTTTCGAATCTATTGATCCAGGCCGGTCAGACTCGGCAAACCGCTCCGATATTGATGAACGGCATTTTGAGCACGTCTGAAATGCTCATTAAAAAGCGTGAGTTGTGGCAGGCGCTGAGCGCTGGGCTGCACTAGTGCAAAGCTTATAGAGCAGAGCTTTTAGTGCAAAGCGAGTAGTGGAAAGTTCTTTATGGAATGCATTTAGTGGACAACCCGTAATGGAAAGCCCGTGGGTGAACATTCGAGACATGAAGCATATAGACCTGCCTTATGTCTTGAGAAATGAGTTAGCGGCGTATCCGCATCCCTGGAAAGAAGGTCATTTTAGGACCAGTCTCAACGGTGGGGACGATTGTTTTGTGATCGAGCGCGCAGATCGGTTAATGGGCCATGGCATCTTGAGTTCTGGCGCTGGGGAAGCACATGTATTGAATCTCTGTGTCCATCCAGATGCCCAAGGTTGTGGCCTAGGACGTCGACTGTTGACCCATCTTTTGGAGACGGCTGCACAGAAATCGGTGAACGTCGTTTTTTTGGAAGTGCGTGCTTCTAACCAGAGTGCGCGCGCGCTTTACGAGTCGGCGGGATTTAACGAAATGGGTCTTCGCCGGAATTATTATCCTGATGCATCTGGAAGAGAGGATGCGGTTCTGATGGGCAAGGAATTGGTGTAGTTCAACCCCGCCAAACGGCTATAATGCGCGGCTTATTGGACGAGGTAAGCTCATGACCCGCTCTGAAGTCGATCGACGAAGAACGTTTGCGATAATTTCTCACCCCGATGCGGGTAAAACGACGATTACAGAAAAGTTGTTGCTGCTGGGGAAAGCCATTCAAATGGCCGGCACCGTTAAGTCAAAAAAGTCAGACCGTTACGCCACATCAGATTGGATGGCAATGGAGAAGGAGCGGGGCATCTCCGTGACCACCTCCGTCATGCAGTTTCCTTATCGAGAATGTGTCGTTAATCTCCTCGACACCCCTGGCCACGAAGATTTCTCTGAGGACACCTATCGCACCCTGACTGCCGTTGATTCGGTTCTGATGGTGATCGACGGTGCAAAGGGCGTTGAGGACCGGACCATTAAATTGATGGAGGTGTGCCGGCTTCGGGATACACCGATTCTAACGTTCATCAACAAATTAGACCGGGAGATCAAAGAACCGATCGAACTGCTCGATGAGGTTGAGGCGGTGCTCAATATCGATTGCGCGCCGATGACTTGGCCCATCAGCATGGGGCAGCGCTTTCAAGGGGTCTATCATCTCTACGAGGATTGTATTTACCCCTATCGCGGGGAGGTCCTGGCGCCTCTGGCTGAACCTGAGCGAATCGAAGGCCTTGATAGTCCTGCCGCTCGAGATTTGCTGGGAGATGGTTGGGACGATTTTAAAGATGAAATTGAATTGGTCCGGGGCGCGTCTCATGAATTTGATCAAGCTGCTTATTTGGCGGGTTCTCTGTCTCCAGTTTATTTTGGTACGGCGCTGCGCAATTTTGGGGTGATGGAGATGCTCGATGGATTCGTTGCCATGTCGCCGCCACCGCTCCCAAGGGAAACCACCGGTGAGCGGGTTGATCCGAATAGTTCAGAATTTTCGGGATTTGTTTTTAAGATCCAGGCCAATATGGACCCTAAACACCGTGACCGTATTGCTTTTTTGAGAGTTTGTTCAGGCACCTATGAGCAAGGGATGCGGATGCACCATGTCCGCTTGGGCAAGGATGTCAAAGTCAGTGACGCCGTGACCTTTTTGGCCGGGGAACGAGCGGCTATTGGGCACGCCTTTGCGGGTGATATTATTGGCCTGCACAATCACGGGACCATCCAGATTGGCGACACGTTCAGCGGCGGTCGAAAAGATCGATTCATTGGGGTGCCGCACTTTGCACCGGAATTATTTCGGCGTGTTCGTCTCAAAGACCCGCTGAAGAGTAAACAATTGCGTCAGGGCTTGACCCAGCTCTCGGAGGAGGGCGCGACCCAAGTCTTTATGCCGCTGACAAATAACGACCTGATTTTAGGCGCTGTGGGTGTTCTACAGTTCGACGTTGTGGCTTATCGCTTGAAAGATGAATACAAAGTTGATTGTGGATACGAGTCGGTGGCGGTCAATACCGCTCGTTGGGTGGTTGGCTCTGATCCAAAACAATTGGAAGACTTTAAGCGTAAAGCTGAGGGAAATTTGGCAGTGGATGGTGGTGGGCATCTCACCTACTTGGCGCCATCACGGGTCAATTTATCCTTGATGGAAGAGCGCTGGCCCTCGATCGAATTTAGAGCAACACGAGAAATCGCTTGATAGAAATCAAAAGGACGGGGCTGTTTAATGTAGGTCTATCTCAGGTCATATCGTCGTAGGGATTGTCGACCTGCAGAGAGATGGGTTTGGCATAGCCGGGAATGGAGATTGCTGCATCGGAGAGATTCAGCGCTGAGCCCTCAACGACACCCTGTCCAAATTGATAGATGGGCGCTGTTTCGTTGTTAAGACAAGCGGCATCATAAGCGGCACTGCTGGCGATCGTATCAGCCTGGCGCGTTTGAAAGCTTAACATCGCTGCTTTGCCGTGACGCTTGGCGAGCATCGATCGCGTCACGTCAGGAGATAAAATCGCCGCGGTCGCGTTATTGCCCCCAAACCCTTTTGAATTGATGAACGTGGCCTGTAGATGGCCAGGATCAACTGTTCGGTGCTCCAGTAAAAAATCTAAGTTCGACTGATGGACGTCCTCGGCGATGGCGCCAGTTGTCTTGATGCCTGGAATAATATGGTCGTGCCAAACCCCGAGCGCAGCGATGATTTGATCTCCCGAAGCGCAGGCTAAGGAGTGACCAACAAAGGCCTTAATGGCAGTAATGGGCCAATCCTGGATTCCAAAAGCCTGTGCCAGCTGGTCAAAAATGTGGGATTCGGTGACCCGGTTTTGAGGGGTGCCAGTGCCGTGTGCTTGAATGTAAGTATGGTGTTTGAGCGCTTGCTCACCAAGGATTGCGCGTACCGAGCCCATGGCTTTGCCTAAGGTCAGATAGTTGCCAATCCCAGGACCTGGAATCGACTTTTTGAAGCCATCGGCATTGACGAAGACGTCAGCAACAGAGCCGTAGATTTGGGCCCCCAGTTCAAGGGCCAGTGCGTCGTCGAATAAAACGACGAATTGCGAAGCCTCTGCCAACGTAAAGCCGCAATTTTCACCGAAGGGGCGACAAGCACGGGTATGGTCGGGAGTTTCGAAGGTGCCGCCATCGAGTTTTATGAGGGCCTCGTCCTCGGCCAGCGCGCCCATGGTCCGATAACCCTCAATCACCTCGGGTGTGATCGGTGCCTCGCTGGACCCAATGACCGCCACCCGGCAATTGCCAGCGCGAATATCCGATATGCCCTGACGAAGGTTGTACAAGAAGGTGGCGCAGGCGCCCACGTTCGCTCCGGTGGCCCCAACACTGCCGATCACGTACGCATTCACGAAATCTGCCGTCATCTCGGCCAAGCCCAACGGACAATTCTTTGCGCTGACTCTTTTGCCCAGGAGGGCGGACTGCAGCATGCCTGCTGAACCATTAAAGTCTAGCTGTCCCATGGCACTACTGGCGTAAACGGCGATTTGGTCTCCAGGCACTTTGTCGGTGATCGTTTGCCAGGGGATTCCAAGCGATTGGATGGCGTCAGAGGCGCCAAAAACAGTCAATTGCAGGCCTCTTGGGTGACTGCGGGATTGATACAGTGCCTCGGGGTTAAAACCGGAGGGCAATTGGCCTGCGGAATTGACCTTGGAGGCCCGGCCATCGGGAAACAGAACATCGAGTGCCGAGCTCGTTGTAACTTTGACTTCTTGATCGTTGTAACGCTCAACTTGCCATTCGGCGGGCAGCTGTTCGGGCAGCTGGCTCTTTCTCATTAAAAACGTCAGCGGCCCTTCTGCATGGGGATGAAGCATCGCCTGCTTGTTGGCGCGATAGAAGTCGGGATCAAACAGATTGTTGGAGAGCTTTCGGATGAGCGTGTTATTGAGAATATGCGTTTCATCTGAACCACAATTCATCAAAGCAGCGAGAGCCTGCAGCGTCTTTTGCTGCTGCTCAAAAGAGAGTTGGTCATAGACCAGACGCCGGTAACCATGGTGTCCTGAACTGCGTCCTGCCGGATTAATGCCGCCGAAGCCGACGATTACAGGCAGTCTTGTCACGTTCCGAATCCTTGCAGCGAGTAGGACAATTGTAAGCGGTAAAAGTCGATAAAAGCCAGCGCCGGGGTCAGATCTTTTCTAACCCAACCGGCACTAAACCAGTTCGACGGCAATGGCAGTTGCTTCGCCGCCCCCAATGCACAATGAGGCAATCCCTTTACTCTTATTCGCCCGTTTTAAGGCATGAATGAGCGTCACAATGAGTCTCGAACCTGTCGAACCAATCGGATGGCCTTGAGCACAAGCACCGCCATAAACGTTTACTTTCTCTGGATCGATGCCCACCTCTCGGATTGCCAGCATGGTGACCATTGCAAACGCTTCATTGATTTCAAAAAGATCAACATCATCTAATGACCACCCAACTTTGGTCAGCAATTTTTTGATCGCATCGATGGGGGCTAACGTGAATTCGGCGGGATGCCTAGAGTGGGTGCTGTGCCCTAAGATTCTGGCCACGGGGGTTAAGCCTTGCGACTGAATTGCATTTTCGCTCGCCAATACAAGCGCAGAGGCGCCATCAGAAATCGAGCTCGAGTTGGCTGCAGTCACGGTGCCATCCGATTTAAACGCGGGTTTGAGGGCCCTGATTTTGTCTAAATTGGCATTGCCTGGCTGTTCATCTACGGAAATGATGCGCTCGCCCTTTCGGTCTCGAATGGTAATGGGTTCGATTTCATCCTGTGAAGCGCCAGATTCTATCGCGGCTAACGCTTTTTGCAGACTTCCAATGGCGTAATCATCCATTTGCTCGCGAGAAAGTTGAAATTGATCGGCAACATCCTGTGCAAAGGCGCCCATTAGCCTACCGGTCTTGGCATCCTCGAGGCCATCGGTGAACATACAGTCCTCCAATTGACTGTGGCCCATGCGAAGTCCTGCCCGAGCTTTGGGTACAATATAGGGGGCGTTGCTCATACTCTCCATCCCCCCAGCGATCATGATCTCATTGGTTCCGGCCTTGATCAGGTCGTGGGCGAGCATGGTAGCTTTCATTCCTGAACCGCACAGCTTGTTGATGGTTGTCGCTCCGACGCTATCAGGAACGCCAGCATCGATGGCTGCCTGCCGGGCGGGTCCTTGCCTCAGCCCCGTCGGTAAAACGCACCCCATAATGACTTCATCGACTTTTGATCCTTCGATCTGGGCGCGAGCCAGCGCACCCCGGATTGCGGCCTCACCGAGCTCAACGGCAGAAAGACCTGCGAGATCTCCCTGAAGGCCTCCCATGGGCGTTCGCGCGCCTGCGGCGATATAGACGTGTTGACTCATAGATTGATCCTAAGAATTTTTAAAAATTAGCGTCAGAGCCTTGTTTGAAGGCCGCCAAATCATAAACCAAGGCTCAATTGATAACTACCCCGGCGGATCTGGCCGGCTTGGATGTGCTATCATTTTCGCGGTTATTTACCTAGAAGAGGAGAGCAGGCATGTCGAGTCAAGCAGAAGCAGCGTTGACGATTTTCAAGTCACTTGAAGGACAAGAAGAAGGAGTGGGGTCTTGGTTTGAAGTTGATCAGGATCGGATTAACCTTTTTGCCGATGCAACCATGGATCATCAATTTATTCACATTGACCCTGAAAAATCTGCAGAGTTGTCACCCTACAAAGTCACGATTGCACATGGGTTTTTAACATTAAGTTTAATCGTCCATTTAGGGGGCACGGTCCCAATTCCCAGGCCTGATGCGCTTGAAGGCGTATTTATGGGTGTGAATTACGGGCTCGATAAAGTCCGTTTCCCAGCGCCGGTTCCGGTGGGGTCGAAAGTCAGGGCTCGCCACACGCTCATGCTGGCTGAACTTAAGGCGTCAAATACAATTCAGTTAAAGCGGGAAGTCACCATCGAGCTTGAAGGTTCGAGTAAGCCCGTTTGCGTTGCAGAATCGCTCACAAGGCTCATGTACGGCTAGAGGGTCGAGGGATGCTCGTAAGGCAGAAGGAGATTAGACCATGGCGCCTGTAACGGTCGTTGAGGAAGCCGACGTCATCCAAAGCATTCAGGATGCGTTGCAATATATTTCGTATTATCACCCGGTCGATTTTATCCGGGCTATGCATGCTGCCTATGAGCGAGAAGCGTCAACCGCAGCGAGAGATGCGATGGCGCAAATTCTGATCAACTCAAGGATGTGTGCCGAAGGACATCGACCGATTTGTCAGGACACTGGGATCGTCAACGTGTTTGTGTCTGTGGGTATGAGAGTCCGTTTCAATACGGATTCGTCCCTCGAGGATTTGATCAATGAGGGCGTACGACGTGCCTATGCGTTGCCCGATAATGTATTGCGGGCCTCAGTTCTGTCTGATCCGGCGGGTCGCAGACTCAATACCCAAGACAACACGCCCGCAGTGATCCATGTCGAGTTGGTGCCGGGGGACGAGGTGAGTATTCATGTCGCTGCAAAGGGTGGTGGCTCGGAGGCCAAATCTAAACTTGCGATGTTGAACCCCGCCGACAGTATTGTGGACTGGGTGACGCGCACTGTTCCGACGATGGGGGCGGGATGGTGCCCTCCGGGTATGCTGGGGATCGGAATTGGCGGTACCGCAGAAAAAGCGATGCTGTTGGCTAAACGCTCGCTGATGGATGAAATTGATATCCAAGAATTAATCGCCCGGGGCCCGCAATCGCGAATCGAAGCGTTGAGGCTCGAGATCTTTGAGAAGGTCAACGGGTTGGGCATTGGCGCCCAAGGCTTAGGCGGGCTTACGACCTTGCTGGACGTCAAAATTATGGATTACCCCACCCACGCGGCCAACCTGCCGGTGGCGATGATACCCAACTGTGCGGCGACCCGGCACATTCATTTTACACTGAACGGCGACGGACCCGCTGAGTTAGAACCGCCGAAACTCGAGGATTGGCCAAAAATTACCTGGGATGGCGCGTCGGGTGCTCGGCGGGTGAACCTCGACATGGTGGGGCCTGCAGAGGTGCAGTCCTGGAAGCCGGGAGAGACCTTGCTCTTGTCTGGAAAAATGCTGACCGGAAGAGACGCTGCCCATAAACGGATTCGCGATCTTTTCGCAGCGGGGGAGTCCTTGCCTGAAGGCGTTGATTTGAAGGGTAAATTTATTTACTACGTTGGGCCCGTGGATCCCGTTGGGGATGAAGTCGTAGGCCCAGCGGGACCAACGACAGCGACCCGGATGGATGGCTTTACCGAAATGATGCTGGCTCAGACGGGCTTGCTGGGCATGGTGGGCAAGGCGGAGCGCGGTCCGGTCGCCGTCGAAGCAATAAAGCGGCATGGCGCTGTCTATTTAATGGCGGTCGGCGGTGCGGCTTTCCTCGTCTCTAAAGCCATCCGAAAATCCCGGGTCGTAGCGTTTCCAGAATTGGGGATGGAGGCCATTCATGAATTTACGGTTGAGGATATGCCGGTCACGGTTGCAGTCGACAGCCAAGGTGAGTCGGTCCACGAGACAGGTCCTCGACTGTGGCAAGGGAAGATCGGAATGATCCCGGTTGCGCCTGTGGCTTGATCGTTTCTATCGGCCCGACGCAAGTCAGCAGAAATCGAGTCGATGATGGAAATTGAGTCGATGATGAAGGAGAGAGGCGACAATTGACTTTTGTCGAGCGCAAACAGGTTACACTTGCGATCAGTGCTAGGGGTAGCGCTGATGTGCCTGGAAATACGAGCGATTTATTCGAGTAAATGCGATGGCCAGCGCCGGCCGGCAGCACAGAGATGGAGATAGAGAGGAGTGTCAAGCAATATGTCTGAGTCCGGGAGTGTTGTTGATCAGCTCTATTTAAACGCAGAGCAGCTATCCCAAGATTTTTCGTTGTTTCCACGAAAAGAACCCGCAGCTGTCGTCAAGGGATTGCTGACCGAGCGAGAAATTAATGCCCAGGTTGAGCGCCTGAGGGGCATGGAGGTCGATGCTTACATCGCGGCAACGGTCGCGCCCACCGAGGAATCGACTCGGCCCGGGGCAAAAGCGATCATCAATAGTTTGAATGTGCCTGTGAGTAATGAGCAATCCCTGGGGCCATTTTTTAGTTGCGAGCTGACGTTAGATTTCCAAGCAGGGGCCAGAAAAATAGGTGTCCTGGCGCAAGACCGCAGTCACGCGACGGGTGTCTGGGGCGCAGAGCATCATGCGCTTGCGGCGGAGCGGGCCAGCAGTTTCGCCATTCGAAATTTACCGATTCTGACCTTGATGGATACGCCTGGCGCTGACCCTTACGAGGATGCCAATGCTCAAAACCAAGCGCATAGTATTTCTCGACTGATTGCGGAATTGTGTAATGTCGATGTTCCGACCTTGGGGATTATCATCGGGCAAGGCTACTCTGGCGGCGCGATTCCTTTGGCAGCGAGCAATTTGCTGCTGAGTCTTCGGACCGGGGTCTTCAATACCATTCATCCTAGATCCCTTGCCAATTTAGTGCGGCGATATAATTTATCCTGGCAAGAATGCGCTCAGTCTGTGGGCGTCTCGTCCTATGAACTGTATCAGCAGGGTAATATTGATGGGATTGTCGATTATGATCCGGGAGAAACGCAAAAAACCCAGCAGTTGCTGGATGTCATTGTCACTGGGATTGAGTCGATTGAGAGTGGTGCGCGGCAGTTTGTTGCGGATCATCCCGAAATCCTGACGCACTACCACCGTAATATCACGCGTTACCTGAACCCGTCAGAATATTTGTCTGCGGTCAACGCGAGCTCAACACTGAAGCTTCGAACGTCCCCGACTGAATACCCCAATGTCTTTGGCGTTGCTTATCGTTATTTGCGCTATCTGGGCTTGCGCAAACGTATTAAAGCAACCACCACGACGCAATATGGTCGTCTTGTGGATGTTGAGATTCCCGAAGGGGAATTAGCTTCTCGAATGCATCGGGAACGTCGAAGTGCCTTTTTGTCCTGGCTGCAGGATCCTGACCGAATTCTGTACGAAGAACGGCTGAATAAAGCGTGGAGTGCCTTTCAGGACAAGCGGGTTCATCAAGCTGACGAACAGGGCGTGATCCGCACGCTGTTATTTGGTGAACCTAAGAAAAACTTTGAGCGTGCGCAAAAAGATCTAACCCTTGAGCTGGGTCTCTATCTTTTTAATCGATGGAAAGGCAGTGCCAGCGATAATTTGTTGGCGCTGGTGAGCTATCTCAATAGTTATGACACCAGCGCGTACCTTTTGACCACCGCAGACATCCGAGATGTGAAGGCACTGCTTCTAGCAATGTCCGCCTCCGACCAGCCAATGATTCTCTGGCTAAAATCCAGGTTCAGTTTTGAGGGTCGAAAGCTCTTCGATGGCGTTTTTATCGAACAGAAAAATGCTGATTATCTGAAGGCGGAGCTTGCCAGTGAGCTGAATCTGATCATCGAGGAATCAAATCTTTATGACGCTGAACGCATCGCCGGCGCGACGCTATCCTTAGAAACCCAAACGCTTCTATCCCAAGTGGACCCGGGAGGCTCCCAGCTGCCGCTGAATCGTTGTCTTTTGGAAGATTTGCTGTGGTCTCAAATTCGTCGCAAAAGCGATGGGCAAGGACTGCCATCGGAGCAGGATACAACGATCGTTAATTTGTTGCTGGATGATGATGTTGGTCCTGGGTTTATTCAGGAATGCCGAAACCTCATTGTGTTTTCTGCGGTGTATGAGGCACTGTTGGGTGATTTGGTGTCAATTGCACGAGAGGCTCAAGACTCAAGAACGCTGGCCGAGGCGACCATCGAGCGACTGTTATCGTCTGCTGCTGAGCAAGTCTCCATCTTGCCGCTGTTTGCTGAAGCGTCCCCGGAAGGGATCCGCCGAGACTTTGCGACCTGGAGCGAGCGACTCGGCCAGTACAGTCAGGCCAATACGTTTCTGAAGTCGGTGGAAGAGTGGATGCGGGGCATTCACAAGGATAAATCTGACACGCTGTTTGTTGTGATCAGCCATATTTTCGAGCGGATTTTGCCTGGCTACCATGAGGCAAAGCGGCTGGGTAAACCTTTTGTGGGTCGGCTCGAGCCCGTCCGCATCGGTCGTCGTAAAGATTTTTGGAATCGATTGACGATCGCTTATCGAGACTTGCTCTTTAACGAGATATTAACCCGGGAAAAGCGTTCTAAGAAAACCGCCTTCGAAGCGATCAGAGATGAATTTATCGCAGAGTTCGAAGAAACCAACGCTAACCTCATGTCTGCCAATCCAGTCGCTTTTCCAACCTTTCGGCCATCGATAGAATCAGCCCTCAAAAACGGCATTCGTCCCAATGGATTGATTACGGGAGTTGGCCATTTTAAAGGTGATCAGGGTACCTATCGTGCTGGATTCGTTATTTCTAACGTGGCCTTTCAAGCTGGTAGCATCGATAACTCTGATTGTGTCAGGTTTTGTAAGTTACTGGTCGATTGTGCAACCCAGCGTCTGCCCGTGGTGTGTTTCATTTCCAGTGGTGGTATGCAGACGAAGGAGGGTGCAGCCGCCTTGTTTACGATGGCCGTGGTGAACGACAGGATTACCCGGTTCGTCAGAGACAATGATTTACCAATTATCATGTTTGGTTATGGCGATTGTACGGGTGGTGCCCAGGCCAGTTTTGTGACCCATCCACTGGTCCAGACCTACTATTTTTCTGGGGCCAGCATGCCCTTTGCCGGTCAGACCGTCGTTGAGAGAAATCTGCCCTACACGTGCCTGCTGAGCAATTACTTGTCGTTGACGCCGGGATCGATGCAGGGGTTGGTTAAGCATCCGTTTGCCGAGGAATTAGACCGGACCCTCCGAGGGGTTGACCCCGCGCTGCCGGTACCCGCAGAAACTGTGGTCGAGGTCGTCGATCGCGTCATGGCGGGACGCCTTAAGGGATCAGAGCCCGAGAGTACGGTTGCCGTTGCAGGGGAGGTGATGGCTCGACCGGTGCATAAAGTCCTAATACATGCGCGTGGTTGTACAGCAGTAAAGTTGGTGCGAAAGGCACTGCAAGAAGATCTCCATGTGGTTCTCGTTCAGAGCGATCCTGATCTGAATTCTGTGCCTGCGGATATGGTGCGCGGCGCAGGCGAGCAGGGGACTTTGGTGCCCATCGGCGGCAACACCTCGGATGAAAGTTATCTCAACGCACTGAGTATTTTGAATATCGCAGAGTCTCAAAGCGTTGATGCCCTCCACCCTGGAATCGGATTTTTGTCAGAGACACCCAACTTTGCGGCGCTGGTGCGTCAGAAAGGGATTAATTTTATTGGGCCCAGGGTCATGAGCATGGAGACCATGGGTAATAAGTCGAATGCGATCAGCACAACGATGAGCATTGATGTTCCGGTCGTTCCCGGGAGTCATGGCATTGTGGATTCCTCAGAACGTGCGCTTGAGATTGCTGAGCAAGTTGGATATCCGATTTTGCTCAAGGCGGTGCACGGTGGTGGCGGTAAAGGTATCGTCAAAGTAGAGCGTGCCGAGCAGCTCCATCAGCAATTTCACCAGGTGACCACTGAGGCAAAGAGCGCGTTCGGTAATGGTGATATCTATATCGAAAAATGCGTAACGTCATTACGACATATCGAAGCGCAGATATTGAGAGACACCCTGGGCAATACTCGGGTGATCGGGCTGCGAGATTGTAGCGTTCAACGCAACAACCAGAAACTGCTGGAAGAGTCTGGATCAACGTTGTTGTCAGAATCCTTGCGTGCGCATGTTTTTGCGTGTGCAGAGAAGATTGCCGAAGCCGTCGACTACGTTGGTGCCGGTACAGTGGAGTTTATCTACGACGTGCCCAACGATGCGATTTATTTCATGGAGATGAATACCCGACTGCAGGTTGAACACCCTGTGACTGAGGCCGTCACCGGTGTCGATATTGTTCAGCAACAGTTTCATATTGCGTCCGGCGGCTCGATCGAAGCGTTGAACCCTAAGGAATCAGGTTATGCGCTTGAAGTGCGGGTCAATGCAGAGCGGGCGGCAATCGATGCCGAGGGGGCGGTAACTTTTCTGCCAACCCCCGGAAAGATCACGCGCTGCGAACTTCCAGAACGATCTGATATCGAGCTGATTTCAATGGCAGGCGAGGACAAGGTGGTGTCCCCTTTCTACGATAGTCTCATCGTTCAAATCATCGTCCGCGGCGACGATCGGTCTGATACGGTTGCTCGAATGTCTAGCTACCTTGACTCAGTCGTCATAGAAGGCGTCAGCACAAATATTCGATTGGTGCAGCGAATTCTGAAGGATTCGGTATTTTTAGAGGGCGATTACGATACGACGTATTTACCGAAATTTCTCGCGAGAACTGATGTGCCCGGTCTGGTGAGCGAAATCGAGGCTGCTGCGGGTAACGCCCTCGAGGCTCTGGATTTAGATTCACTGCGAATTCAGGACAGCTCGGAACTGCGAGTTTTGGCGCCATCCACGGGTGTTTTTTATCGAACGCCGTCACCCTCTGAGCCCGAGTACGTGAATGTTGGAGATCAAGTGGGCGTAGATGACGTGCTCTGTGTGCTGGAGGCCATGAAGATGTTCTCGCCGTTTCGGTTGGCTGCATGCTCTGGCGCGGGTGGGGAACTCTATCCCTCACAAGACCGTTATCAAGTTAAGCGCATTAATGTCGCCAACGGTCAGCAGGTCAATGAGGGTGATCTCTTGTTCGTGATTGAGCCGGTGGCGCTCCAGTCGAGCGATCATGAGGGCACTTAAGGCTGACGCCGGTCATGGCAAAGGTCACCGGTTATGATTGAGAATTTAGAGACGCTCCTTGCGCTTTCTCGGTCTGGGACAATGATCGAAGCCAGCACCGAGCTGCGAATTTCTCAATCCGCGGTCAGTAAGCGCATTGCCGCTCTGGAAAAACATTACGACCGAAAACTGATCCAGAAGAAAGGGCGCCGGGTTGAGTTAACCCGCCATGGCCAAAAGCTCGTTGATAAAATTTCTCCCGTGCTTTCTGAATTGCGCGACCTTTTCCTCGAAGACTCGGCAGCCTCCAGGGGAGAGCTTTTAATCGGGGTATCCGACGCTATTTTGTCCTCCTGGGGCGCTCAAGCGTTTTTTGATATCAAGCGAGAAATGCCTGAAGTGCAATTCACTTTTCATGCTCACAGAACCTCTGTCGTCCTTGACCGGATTCGTTCGGGTGAATTTATGCTGGGGGTGTGCACGGGTCTTGATTCAATTGATACGGACCTTCAATCAGAAATACTGATGTATGAACCCATGGTGATCATTCCTTCGGCACTCAAGAAAATCACTTGGAAGAAAGGGCAGGATCTTGATGTGATCAGCATTGAGGATCATTCCGGTGCTTGGCGATCGTTTGGTGATGAAGTCACCAAACTTGGAATTCACAGACAGGTCGCTATGGAATCTTTCTTTAGCGTGGCCCAGCTGGCGATAGCGGGCTTTGGACATGCTCTGGTTCCGATCGGGGTTGCCCGTACGCTGGGCGTTTCCGAGCAGAATTTCTTGAATCTAGGTGATCACGGGCTTAACCGGCCTGTGCGGTTTGTGGCGCGAAAATCGACCTATTCTTTGCCGGTGGTCATGAACTTTTTTAATGCCCTTCAGGGCTATCTCAAAACTCGAGATTAGGGCTTTTTGTCAAGATCGACCAATGAAAACTGATCCTTACCGGACGCGTTAGCAGGCGGATTTTGCGTTTCGTCCTCAAGGGATAGACTGCTTTCTCTCTCTTGGTTCATGGCGCTTTCTATCTCAGAATCAGTGAGCACGCCATCCTCATCGGCATCGACTTGCTTGCGAGCCTCTGGGTTTTCGTCGAGGGTGATTTTGAGCCGTAAATTGTTTCTCGAGTCGGCATTTTTCAGGGCTTCTTCGAGACTGATTTTCCCGTCTTTGTAGAGTTTGTAGAGTGCTCTGTCGAAGGTTTGCATACCCTGCTCCTCTGACTTCTCCATAAGCTCCTTTAAGTCAGTGACCGCGCCTTTGGCGATTAGATCTGCGGCTCTTGGTGTGCCAACTAAAATCTCAATGGCGGCCGCACGTTTGCCATCAACTGTCGGAATCAGGCGCTGGGAAACGATGCCCCGCATGTTAAGGCTCAGATCTTGAAGCAATTGAGGGTGCCGCTCCTCTGGGAAAAAATTGATGATTCGGTCCATCGCCTGGTTTGCGCTGTTGGCGTGGAGCGTCGAAAGGCAAAGATGTCCGGTCTCAGCGAAAGCAAGCGCGTGTTCCATAGTTTCTCGATGGCGAATTTCGCCGATCAAAATCACGTCAGGCGCCTGACGGAGTGTGTTGGCTAGCGCATGCTCGAACGAATCGGTATCCGCGCCGACTTCCCGCTGGTTCACGATGCAACCTTTATGGTTGTGGGTGAATTCGACAGGGTCCTCAATGGTAATAATGTGGCCCTCTGTATTTTCATTGCGATAATCAATCAATGCCGCCAGGGAAGTTGACTTGCCTGAACCTGTACCGCCGACAAACAACACCAAGCCGCGCTTTTGCATGATGAGCTGCATCAGCACCGGCGGCAGCCCTAGGTCTTTATAATTCGGTAAGTCGGTGCCTAATCGGCGGATGACCATTGAAACTTGATTCCGCTGCCGAAAGATATTCACTCGATAGCGGCCGAACCCGGAGCGTGAAATCGCAAGGTTCATTTCTGGTGACTCTCTAAATTGCTCTCGCTGTTCGTCGTTCATGACGGAGTTGGCAATTTCTTCGATGTCACCGGGTTTCATGGTTTCATCGGACAACGGGGTTAATTTGCCAAATATTTTGGCGCTGGGAGGCGCTCCTGTAGAGTAATAAAGATCTGATCCTTCTTTTTCAGAAAGCATTTGAAGTGCATCTTCGAAGCTCAACTGAGGCATAAAAAACTCCATGGCCCTGGTGCTGAGGGCGCTCGTTTTGAGGAATTTATGGGTACACCATAGATCGCCTGTCATGACTAAGCAACGATAGTCGGTTGGTCTCAGCTGCCTCGGTACGGCCAATCACCTGGGCCCGAACGTTAAAAGTACTGGCAATGGCTATGGCTTCATCGGCGAGGTGGGCAGGAAGATAAACTTCCATGCGATGTCCCATATTGAAAACTTGATGCATTTCCCGAGGCTCTGTGCCTGAAGCGCGCTGAATTGCATCGAAAATCGGGGGTGCGGGAAACAACTGGTCTTTGATGAAGTGAACGCCATGCCCGAACTTTAGGCATTTCGTTTGCGCGCCACCTGAGCAATGAATAATGCCAGAGAGGGATGATCCCATCTCTTTAATGAGCTGCTTGACCACTGGCGCGTAGGTGCGCGTTGGGCTCAGAAGTCCTTCACCAACGGTCATTGAATCCATACCGGGCAGGGGGTCGCTTAATCGGTAGGGTCCGCAGTAGGCGAGATCGCTCGGGGTTGCTGGATCAAAAGTCTCAGGGTATTGCTCCCCATAATAAGGGCTTAAGAGGTCATGCCGAGCACTGGTCAAGCCATTGCTGCCTATACCGCTGTTCGGTGTGCTCTCATAGTGACTCTGTCCGTCTGAGGCGAGGCCGACGATCACCATGTCTGGGGCAATGGCGTTGTTGATAATGCTTCCTCGAGGCAGCCGAACAACCGCATTACTGTCGACGGTCAGTGTGCCCGTCAAATCACCGACATCAGCAGTTTCACCACCGCCGGGAATCAGTTCGACGCCGAGGTCGCGCATGGATTGGATAAAGGCCTCACTGCCCTCAATCAGCGCCCTGATGACCTCCCCTGGACAGTTGCGAGCGTTGCGGTTGATGGTATTGGAGATCAAGATATGATCGACGGCGCCAACGCAAATGAGATCATCAAGATTCATCACGATACTGTCTTGAGAAATGCCCTTGAAAACGTCGGTGTCACCGGTTTCTCGATAATGCAGGTAAGCGAGAATGGACTTTGTGCCGCTGCCATCGGCATGGATAACATTGCAATAATCCTGATCGCCGCCTAAAACGTCTGGCGCGACTTTGCAGAAGCTACCTGGAAACAACCCGGGATCGAGCTGATCCACCACCTGATGGACGTCTTGCTTCTCGGCGCTGACACCACGTGCCGTGTATCGAGGTGATGCAACCTTGGAATGTTCAGATTCGTTCAAAAAATCGCCCTCGAAGGTTGCTTGTTTTAGAGTCTTGACTCAAAGCCAGTATAACGTCCAAACCGCATTCGCGTCTTGTCATCAGCGTACGACACCGCTTTTAGAGATGGTTTTTTACACGGTTGTCATTCAGGGTGCCTGAATCTAACCTGTTGGGCGATTGGAGTCCCCTCCCAGCGTCGTTTGTCAGTATAATGCTGGCGCGAAGAAGGAGCATGCTGTGGGCCAGTCGGTCATCATCGTTGATTATGAAGCCGGAAACCTCGGGAGCGTATATCGTGCCTGTGAGGCTGTAGGCCTTAAAGCGCGTGTTTCCGCAGACCCCAAGACGATCGTCGAGGCGGATCGGGTTATTTTTCCTGGGGTGGGTACTGCGGAATCAGCGATGGTCACTCTGAGCCGATTGGGGCTCGATGAAGCGTTGTTAGCATTTGCTCAATCAGGCCGACCACTTCTGGGTATTTGTTTGGGGTTGCAAATTTTATTGGATCGCACGGAAGAAGGAGATAGGACATGCTTGGGCCTGATTCCAGGGGAGTGCCGCCGTTTTGGCTTCGAAGGCGCTGAGACGAAAGTGCCCCAAATCGGCTGGAATGCAGTCAATGCACTCCAAGACCACCCCATTCATAAAGGCATGCCGACCGGTGCTGAGTTTTATTTTGTGCATTCCTACTATGCCGTACCAACCTTTGAGGCTGACGTGATCGCTCAAACAACGTATGGCGAGCGGACGTTTGCCAGCGTGATTGGTCGAGATAATCTGTTTGCAACACAGTTTCATCTCGAAAAGAGCGGTCGATTCGGTCTTGAATTGTTAGCCGCTTTTGGTCAGTGGGGTGGTGCTGGATGTTGAGTAAACGGGTCGTTGCTTGTTTGGATGTAAAAGACGGCCAATTGGCTAAAAGCATCAAGTTTGTCGATACTCAAACCATTGGGGATCCAGTGGCAAAAGCTCGGCAATACTATCAAGAAGGACTTGATGAGTTGGTCTTCTACGACATCACTGCATCAAGCGACAATCGAAATATTATGCTCGATGTTGTCGCGAACGTTGCTCAGGAGATTTTCATTCCCTTTTCTGTCGGCGGGGGCATTCGAACCCTCGGAGATGCTGATGCGCTACTCAGAGCAGGCGCGGAGAAAATTAATGTGAATTCCGCAGCAGTCCTTCGGCCGACGTTGATCAAAGACTGTGCCCAAGCGATTGGCGCCCAAAATACGGTCTTGTCGATGGATGTTCGACAAGTAGCGCCTAATACGGCCTGCCCCAGTGGGTATGAAGTAGTGATCAATGGTGGCCGTAAAGCCATGGGTCTTGATGCAATCCAATGGGCAAAGGAAGGGTGTGCGCTAGGAGCCGGGGAAATCGTAGTGAATTCGATCGATGCCGATGGGACTAAGGAAGGCTATGAGATCAATTTAACACGGTGGGTTTCAGAGGCAGTGTCGGTGCCTGTGGTGGCATCTGGCGGGGCAGGAACCCCAGCGCATTTGGCGGAAGTCCTGACGGAAGGCAAAGCGGATGCGGCGTTGGTGGCGTCTATGGTCCATTATGGACACTTCACCATTAGCGAGATTAAAGCCTATTTGACTGAGCAGGGTGTTAAGGTGAGAACCCTCTACTGAAAAGATCAATGCAGGCGATCGAGTGTCCGACCCAGAAAAAATTGCAGAGTTAGAGATGAAATTGGCTTTTCAGGAAGATCAATTGCAAAAGCTGGAGGAGGCGGTTCTCACCCAGCAGCGGCAGATCTTGGCGCTCGAAGACAGTGTGCGGTTGCTCTCTGATCAGCTAAAGCAGATCAATCAGGGCGACACAAAAAGCCCCGAAGGTCCACCGCCCCATTATTGAGCGTCATCGCTAGAAATGCTCTAGGTTCAGGATGGTTGATCTAGAACGATATTGGATAGAGACCAGGAGAATGAAATGAAAGCCATTGTCGTCAATGAGTCACAGGCGCTGGTTTGGACCGAAGCTCAGATCGGTGAGCCGGGGCCTCATGAGATTTTGATTGAAGTCAGGGCGTCTGCCGTTAATCGGGCAGATCTCATGCAGCGTCGTGGTCTTTATCCGCCGCCCCAGGGCGCCTCTCAAATTATGGGGTTAGAGTGTGCGGGTGTTGTCTTAGCTGTCGGCAGTGCGGTGACTCGCCATGGACCGGGTGATTCAGTTTGCGCGTTGTTGGCCGGTGGCGGCTATGCCGAGCGGGTGCTCGTCGATGAGGGCAGTGCGGTCTCAATTCCCGCAGGACTGGATTTTGAATCTGCAGCAGCGCTGCCCGAGGTTTTTGCCACAGCCTGGCTTAACCTTTTCATTGAAGCCGGGTTGCAGCCAGGAGAGCGGGTCGTTTTGCATGCGGGGGCCAGTGGGGTCGGTACTGCCGGCATACAGCTTTGTCGGGCCTTTGGGGCTGAATGTTTTGTAACCGCAGGGTCAACTGAAAAAATTCAGGCTTGCTTGGGCCTAGGAGCAGCAGGCGGGCACGATCGTCGGGATGGCAGTTTTTTGGAAGCCCTCAGTGCGCTTTGGCCCGAGGGTTCTGACGTCATTCTGGATCCCGTGGGTGGGCAATACCTGTCTGATAATCTCGATGGGCTCAGAATCAATGGCCGATTAGTCCTCATTGGACTGATGGGCGGTGCAGCCTGTGAAATTAATCTCGCGAAGTTAATGATGAAACGGCTCAAGGTGGTGGGGTCAACCCTGCGCACTCGGCCCCTTTCGGAAAAGACCTCAGTGATGGCCGAGCTCGAGCAATATGTGTGGCCTAAAATCGAAGAGGGTGAGATCAAGCCCATTATCCACGAGGTCTTCCCAATGGATCGCGCGGAGGATGCTCAAGCGTTGGTGGCCTCGGATGTGACGGTTGGTAAGGTGATACTCAAAGTGGGCGGGGTTTAGACAGGGATCGGCGGGTAAAAGGCCCGGATATCAAAAGATGATGTTGGATAATTGAGTCAGGTAAGAGCGCCTGATTAGAGGTACCTAGAGAAGAAACTGTGCAGCGTTTAAATAAAATGGCACAGCGTGGTAAAAGAAGTTTTTTGCAGTTGAAAAGCAGCGTTGTTAAAAAGCAGCACTTTAGAAAAGCAGCACTTTAAATAAGACGCACGTTTAAAAAGAAGCATCTCACCGAAATCAGGATTGACACAAGAGCGTAATCCCTCGGAGAAAAAGCTAATTTATAGGCACAGAAAAGCTAGCCATCTTGATGGCTAGCCTGGATGTTTAAGCGGCTTGGCGCGACGAGCGATAACCGTGATGCGGCTAAACCTCAGCGACATCCTCTGCTTGAAAACCCTTTTCCGTTTCTGAGATCACGAACTCAACGCTTGCGCCTTGTTTCAGCGTTCGAAAACCCTCGCCCCGGATCGAGCGAAAATGAACAAAAACGTCCTCACCGGATTCACGCTCAATAAAACCAAAACCTTTGGAATCATTGAACCACTTCACCGTCCCCATTTGTCTATCTGACATCTTTCCCACCTCTTGTTTTACTTAGCGCATTCCTGCGCTCGGGAATAATTAATGCACAGACGAGCCAGCTTGTCCAAGTATTTTTTTGAATGATTAGGGGTAATCATTCGAAATGAGCATGAAACGTGTCTAAATGGCGGTAATCCGCTGTTTCTGTATCTCAAAATCCGCTTTCTGCTTCAGATAACCCGCGACTTTAGCGCGCTCTTTATCAACGACTTCGGGTGGCGCGTTGGCAAGGAAGGCGGGGTTGGCCAGTTTCCCGTTAACACGCTGAACCTCTTTGTCGAGTTTAGTAATCTCTTTATCCAGGCGCTCTAGCTCCGCCGATTTGTCGATGAGCCCGGCAAGCGGCACCAATATTTTGAGCGCCCCGACAATTTGAATGGCAGAGGGCGGGGGCTCGGCGTCGGGACTGATCCAGGTCATGGTTTCTGGTTTTGCAAGGGCATCGAGTAACAGGGCGAATTGTTGTTGCCTCCGAAGGTCCTCGGCGTCACCGGCTTGAAGTAAAATAGTGATGCGCTTGCTGGGAGCGATATCTTGTTCTCCGCGTATGTTTCTCACGGCGCCGACAACAGCTTTAACCCATTCGATATCTCCGCTCGCCGGGTCAGCGGTTGAGTCAAATTTGATCGAATCTGGATACGCAGCGATCATGATCGAAGGTCCTTTTCTAAATTCTGCGGGCAATCTCTGCCATAACGCTTCGGTCATAAAAGGGATTAAGGGATGCGCGAGCCTTAAAATTGACTCGAGGGTTTCAAGTAAGCAGTGCTGGGTACCGGACTTTTGGGCATCAGTACTGTCGCTGGATGACAAAACAGGTTTGCAGAGCTCTAAGTACCAATCACAGAACTCGTCCCAGATAAATTCGTAGATGTGCTTTGCGGCGAGATCGAAGCGGTGGTCGTCAAAAGCACGGTTAACCGCGTTGCTCGTCTCCTGGAACTGCCTTCGGATCCATCGATCAGCGGTCGATTCCTCACGAGAGGGGGACGCCACCAATATTTGGGTATTCATCGCAACAAAATTGGCAGCGTTCCAGAGCTTGTTGCAGAAATTGCGGTATCCGTCCACGCGCTTCAAATCAAATCGCATCGATCGCGCGCTGGTGGCAATGGCGCAGAATGTAAAGCGCAGCGCATCGGTACCATGGGCTTCAATACCCTCTGGATACTCTTTCCTAGTTGCGCGTTCAATCCTTTCTTTTTGACGCGCTTGTAGTAACTTTTCCGTTCGCTTTTTGACCAGTGCTTCTGCCGAGATACCATCAATGATATCCATCGGATCAAGGCCATTGCCTTTAGATTTGGACATTTTTTGACCGTCCGCGTCGGTCACAAGGCCATGAATGTAGACCTTCTCGAAGGGGACTTCATCCATGAACTTCAGGGTCATCATAATCATCCGAGACACCCAGAAGCTGATAATGTCGTGACCGGTGACCATCAGTTTGGTGGAGTGAAACGTTTTCAGAGCATCGGTCTGCTCGGGCCAGCCGAGGGTTGAAAATGTCCAGAGCGCCGATGAAAACCAAGTGTCAAGGACATCATCATCCTGATGCAGTGTGGCGGTCTCCGCCAGTCCATTTTTCGCGCGGACCTCGGCTTCGTTTCGGCCGACATAAACGGACCCTGCTTCGTCATACCAGGCTGGGATTCTGTGACCCCACCATTGCTGCCTGGAAATACACCAATCCTTCAAATCGCGCATCCAGGCAAAATAAATATTTTCTGCCTGCTGAGGAATAAAGCTGATCTGGCCGTTTTCCACGGCTTCGATGGCGGGCTGAGCCAAAGGATCAACCCGAACGAACCATTGATCGCTCAGCAAGGGTTCCACGATTACCCCAGATTTTTCTCCCCGAGGAACCATCAGGGTGTGGTCTTCGACCTTGGCCAAACAACCCTCAGATTCAAGATCTTCAATGATGCGTTTTCTAGCCTCAAAGCGGTCGAGTCCCTGGTACGCGCTTGGCATGCCGTCGCACACTGTTCCGTCAGGGTTCATCATGGTGAGCAGTGGTAAATCATGGCGTTGCCCGACTTCGTAATCGTTAAAGTCATGGGCGGGGGTGATCTTGACGCAGCCCGTGCCGAATTCGGGGTCAACGTAATGATCGGCGATCACCGGAATGACGCGACCCGTCAAGGGCAGGGTCACGCCGGCACCAATGAGGTGCTGATAGCGAGGGTCATCGGGATGGACCGCAACAGCGGCATCCCCCAGCATGGTTTCTGGCCGAGTCGTAGCCACCTCTAAATAGACGTCGGGTTGGCCGACCAATGGATACTTAAGGTGCCATAAAGCGCCTTTTTCTTCCTCAGAAATGACTTCAAGGTCCGAGATCGATGTTTGCAGTTTAGGGTCCCAATTGACGAGTCGCTTGCCTCGGTAAATAAGGCCTTCGTCATACAGGCGGGTAAAGACTTCGATCACTGCCTGGGACAGGCCTTCATCCAGGGTGAAGCGCTCGGTGGCCCAATGCAGTGAGGCGCCCATTCGGCGTAACTGTTGGTTAATTTGACCGCCGGACTCATCTTTCCATCGAAAGGCTCGCTCGACAAAAGCATCCCGGCCGAGCTCCATGGGTGTGGTGTTTTCTAATGCCAGCTGCTCGGCCACGATCATCTGGGTTGAAATGCCCGCATGGTCGGTGCCCATCTGCCAAAGTGTATTGGCGCCCTGCATTCGTTTTCGGCGAATGATGGCATCGACCAAACTATGCTGAAAGGCGTGGCCCATGTGCAATGTGCCAGTGACATTCGGCGGAGGGATGGCAATTGAAAATCCTGGCCCTTCACCTGAAGGCGCAAAATAGCCCGCGGCCTCCCAATTCTGGTACCAGTGTTGTTCGATGTTCCTAGGGTCGTACTTTTCCATGCGGCGATCTAAATCAAAAGGCAGGAGTATACACGGGGCTCGGCCTAAAGGTCTCGGTCTTCATGGCTGGGCTCGCCGGCCTCGAGCATTTGTTGGATATCGCTCAATTCCCTCAAGAGCGCTTGGAGGTCGATGGCTGCTGTTTTTGAATTAGAGACAGGTGAGTCTTGGTTGTGATTGTTTGGCTCAGGGTCAAGGTTTTGAGGGTTGCTCGGGAGAGGCTGAACTTCATCGCCGTCGCTGGGTGGGTCAGTATTGCGAAAGGTTGGGTCAAGGAACAAATCAAGGGTGTCAGGATCGTAATTCGGTTCTGGAGCGGTTGGTGTTTTCGGAGATTTTTTTTTGAGGCGTGCTTTGGAAGGTTTCGGCGGCTTATGATTGGGTGGTTGATGAATGTCGTCGTCCAACAAGGACATCTGGTCAGATCGGCGCAACGCCCTTCGCTTTTGGGCTGCCGTCGGCTTGCTCTGGGTCATCGCTGTCCCATTTTGTGATAGTTGAGTGGGTAGCCTCGCTCTTGATAAAAACGAAAAGATTCTCTGGCGGAGTCCCGTCTTTCGGTTTCTTGTGGCACGATTTCCGCGACCCTTTTAAATCGACTAAAAAAGTCTGGAATCGAGGCGCTGAGGTTGATGAGCACATCCTGATGCAAAACAGGGTTGGCTTGATGGCAGATTTGAACCGGCGCGGCAAGTACGGAACCATAACGCTCATGGGGAATAAAGCTCTCGGGTTTGAAGGTCCATAATAGATCGTCAAGCGCTTCTGCCTCGTCATTCGAGGCAGTATGAACGTGAATCTTGTGTTTCAGCCGATAGACCTTTTCGATCAAACGACAGGCGAAGAGGAGTGCTGACTCACTCGATTCGATTTGATAAAAGTCGACTTGGGTCAAATCGGTCCTGCCTCCTGACTTAAAAGGTACTCGGTGAGCAGCGCGACCGGCCTTCCGGTTGATCCTTTTTTGACCCCGGCCCACTTAAACGAGGTACCTGCGATGTCCATGTGCGCCCAGCGATATTTCTTAGCGAAACGCGCTAGAAAACAGGCGGCGGTGATACTTCCAGCCTCTTTGCCGCCAATATTCTGCATGTCAGCAAAAGCGCTGTTAATTTGAGGTTGATAAGATTCCCAGATCGGAAGCCGCCACGCTCTATCACGGGTTTGCTCGCCTGCCTCGATCAGCGCATTGGCGACAGCATCGTCATTGGCGAAAATCGCCGAGGCCTGACTGCCGAGGGCAACGATGCATGCGCCGGTTAACGTGGCAACGTCGACAACCGTCTCGGGGTTGAATTTCTCGATAAAGGTCAGGGCATCGCAAAGCACCAGTCGGCCCTCTGCATCAGTATTTAGAATTTCGACGGTTTGCCCTGACATCGAGGTAACAATGTCCCCAGGCTTTGAGGCCCGCGCCGAGGGCATATTTTCGGCCGCGGCCATCACCGCTACAACATTCATCTTAGGACCGACTTCGGCAATGGTCTGCAGGGTCCCGAAGACGGTCGCCGCGCCGCACATGTCGTAAATCATTTCCCACATCCCGGCGCCGCCTTTGAGACTGATGCCGCCACTGTCAAAGGTAATGCCCTTGCCGACAATAACGTGAGGTTTGACGCTTGGAGCGGCGCCCTTATATTCCATCACGATCATTTTGCCTGGATTGTCGCTGCCCTTGCTGACGGACAAGAAGGCCCCCATACCCAGTTTTTCCATTTGTTTTTCATCGAGTACGGTTGTGGTGATCCGGTCATAGCGACGCGCGAGCGAGCGCCCCTGCTTGGCGAGATAATTTGGGGTGCAGACGTTTGACGGCGCATTACCTAGATCTTTAGCGGCTGATTTCCCGATGGCCAGGGCTTGCCCAAGTTTGACGCCCTGACGAAGCGCTTTGATCTGCTTTTCGGTCCCCATGAGTTCAATGCGTTGAAGCATTGGCACGGTGTGTTTCTTTGGGTCGCCCTTCATCGTGAGGTATTGATAAAACACATCCGAGAAACATTCTGCGATCTTAGATGCGAGCCAGGACTCGTCCTTTCCCTTAGGTTTGAGCCCCTCGACATCAACCGTCAGTTTTTTGAGGTTTAACTGACGCGCTGCGCTTGCCAGGCCCGTAAGGGCTGAGATGCAAGCATCTGGGTCGAACTTGTCTTTGGCACCGAGACCCAAAACCAGGCAGCGTTCGATGTGGGTCTTGTCGAGATCGTGAAGGATGAATGTTTCACCGACCTTTGCCTTAAAATCGTTGCGTTTGAGGATTTTCGATAACTGCAGCCCGCTCTTGCGATCGATCTGTTTTGCCAATCGGGTCAAGCTTTGATCGTCGAATAGGGCTAAGACTACGCACGATGTTTGGGTTGAGGGCAGAGTGCTGGGTTTGACGGATAACTGCATGGGACTTCCTTAGCTAAGCTTGAACAAAAAGATTCTACAATGATTATACTCATTGTGAGTCGCGCACAATCTAAAACTTATGATTCTATTTCGTTATCTTTCTAGGGAAGTCTTCCAAGCCATGGCAGTCATCGCGTTTGTGGTCTTCATGATTGCGGCGGGTTCCCGATTAGCGCGCTATCTTTCAGATGCTGCTGCGGGCGCTTTGAGTGGCGAGTTGGTGGGTTGGCTTTTATTGTATCGACTGCCGGGGTTTTTAGAGCTTATTTTACCGATCAGTTTTTTTCTCGCCATTATGCTCGCCCATGGGCGACTCTATGTCGATCACGAAATTCAGGTGCTCTCGAGTGCTGGATTTGGAGAATCGAGACTCATTCGGCTGACGATGGTGCAAGGCTTGTTTGTCATGGCGCTCACAGCGGTCGTTGTATTTTGGCTCAGGCCGGCAGCGGAAGCAGGTATTCAGCAGGTGCGGGCGGATCAAAAATCGATGACTGAATTTGATCTTCTCATTCCAGGTCGATTCCAAGCCTTGAGTTCAGGAGAGCGTGTCACCTATGTGCAATCGATGACCGAAGATCAGCGTCTTGAAAATATTTTTATTACCGAGCGTGACCGGGATCAAGAGCGCCTGAATCCGGACGTTGTTACCATGGTCGCCGAAGGGGGAGAGACTCGCGTCGATGCTTCGGGTAATCGATTCTTGGTTTTGAGAAACGGCAGTCGTTACCAGTTGTCTAAATCTCAAGGCGCTCGTCAAATTATCGAATTTAAGGAGTTTGGTCAGCGGCTTGCTCGCCATCGCTACGAAATCAACCGGCTTGCGGTGAAGGAACAATCCCTCGTCGCGCTCATCGATTTGAATTCGGCGGAAGCTTGGGCGGAAATCCAGTGGCGCTTTAGTTTGATCTTGATGATTCCGATTCTCGTTTTACTGGCTATCCCTTTGGGGCGTGTAGAGCCTAGAGAGGGGCGCTTTGCGCGGATCGCGCCGGGTATCGTGCTGTGTTTTTTGTATCTTGTGCTGCTTTCGGGTGCGCGCTCGGCGGTTGAATCCGGTCAGTTGGCGGTCATTCCGGGTTTGTTTTTGGTACACCTGGGTTTTCTGTTGCTATCGCTGATCTTAGCGAGACCTTTTGGTTCAAACCGGTTCGGCGCGGGCTGGGCGAGCCTGGGTGGACGGGAGCGCAACTGATCATGACAACTCAGCTGATGCGGTATGTGGGTTTAGAAGTGCTCAGTGCAATTGTGTTGGCTTCTTTCGCATTGGTTGGGTTGCTTGCTGTTTTTACGGTGCTAGAGGAGGTCCAAGACTTCCGCAATCAATACCAATTTTTTGAGGCGTTAACCTTTGTCGCCTTGAGTCTCCCTCGGCTTTTCTATGAAACCATCCCTTTCAGCGTTTTAATTGGCGGATTGGTCGGTTTAGGTGGGTTGGCTGCGCGGAGTGAACTGTTGATCATGCGGGCATCGGGCATTTCGGTGTATCGAATATTGGGGTTTGCCATGGTGCCGGCGCTGGCCTTTGCGCTGCTCGGAACGTTGTTGGGAGAATTTTTACTGCCCAGTGCGGAACGGGAAGCGCGACTAGGGCGACAACAGGCTAGGGCCCAAACAGAAACGATCGCCCCTGAGTTCGGAGTCTGGACACGAGACGGCGAGGCTTTTTTGTATCTCGAGGCCGTGAACAACGACCAGATCACGGGACTTGAATGGTTGGTTTTTGATGATCAGCAATCTTTGGTGTTACGCCGAACCGCAGAGGGTGCGCGCTATATCGAGGCCCAGGGCGACGGGTTTTGGGAAATGACGCAAGTTATAGAAACTCGCTTCGTTCCTCAGGGTAGCGAGTCGGAGGTTTGGAAGACGAAGCGATGGACGACCGCAATGACACCCATGTCCCTCGGAAGCGAGCTTCTGGTCCAGCCTGAAAGGATGTCTGTTCAATCCTTATTCCAGAAAATTGCGACGTTAGAGTCCCAGGCTCTCAATAGTGAAGCGTTTCGATTGGGATTTTGGGCGAAGGTGTTTCAGCCTTTTGTAGCGATTGGGCTTTTAGTTTTAGCAGCCTCCGCGGTCTTTGGCCCTTTGCGAGAAACGTCAGTGGGAATGCGGATCTTCAGTGGTCTTGTCGTCGGTGTCTTGTTTAAATTTGTTCAGGACCTACTGGCGCCCGTGTGCTTGGTTTATGGTGTGTCTCCCATTCTGGCAATTCTCTTGCCCGTCCTTGCGTGCGCTGGTATCGGGGGATGGCAGCTGCGACGGGTCCTTTAATTTGTTTTACCTGTTTTTTGTAATTGAATGACTCGGGTCCCTGAGAGAAGGTCGTGAAGCGCGGCGCGCTCTGGATTGACTAAGATCCAAAGGAAACCAATGCCGAAGCAGCCCATGGAGGGTGTCGCTGAGAGAAAACGGAACACTGCGTCTCGGCGATTGAGAAGATCCCCGGATTCATTAATCAGTTGCAAGCGCCAAACTTGCATGCCCAAGGTTTGGCCTTTAAAGCTCCAAAAATAGACATAAAATGCCAGAAGTTCGAGGTACAGGAATGCCTGGTAAAGGGGCCCTGTCATGGCCTCACCAAGATCTGTGGTCGCAACCAGGAGCAAACTACTCAGCATCCAAATCGCCACCACTAGAAAACTGTCGTAGATCAACGCTGCAATTCTTACCATGAGGCGAGCATTGGGCTGAGACAGCCTGTCGGCCCGAACAGTTCCTTCAGCTTGATCGGCATTTGCGTACTTAGGATTCATGGCCAACCTTTCTTCAAAGTTGATCTTCTGTCCAAAGTTGATCTTAGAGGGTCCAAGGTAGAAGCTCCGCCATTATAGATGGGAATGATTGATTCACTGGGAAGTGATCATGAAAGTCGCTTCGCATTGGGCGACTAAAACTGCGTCGTCTGAACGTCGCATTTCGGCGCCGATTACCGCCATTTTCCCGCGCCGTCTAATGCACCAGCTTTTAACCTCAACTTCTGTTTCCGTCGGTAGGGGTGATTTGTATCTCAGGTCGCATTTAGCGGTCACGGCGCGATGACCTTGAAGAAAAAGCCAATTCGCCATGACGTCGTCTAGCACGCTAAAAATGATGCCTCCATGGGTCACCCCTGCAAAGCCGCAGTGATGAGTCTGGGGCGTAAAGGTTGCGCAGCAGTAATCCCCAACCAGCTCGAACTGCAATTGCAAGCCTTCGGGGTTGTTCGGTCCGCAGACAAAGCAGGTGTTGGCATCGCTTAAGAGTTCTGCGGTGGGTTCAGTGCTGGATTCATGATCCATAAGGTTTTTGCTCAATGAAAGGCTAGTAAAATTTCCCGGGTTCCTTCGGCGATTGACGCGCTTCGGGGTTGCGGGCGGCTTTGAGTTCTTTGCGCGCAAGGCGCGCCATAAAGGCACTGTCCTGACCCAGGGTGACCATCTGAAAGCCCTGATCTAGATAGCGCTGGGTGTACTGCAGTGATCCGGTATGGATCCCGGCTGCGACCTGGTGCTTCTGACAGGCTTCATAGATGCGCGTGACCGCCGCGACATGGACGGGGTGATCATTGTCTCCGGTTGGCGTCAGCTCAAGGGCAAAGGCAAGATCGGCGGGTCCGATGTAGGCTGCATCAACGCCGGGAGTCGAAAGAATCTCGTCAAGATTGTCGAGGGCTTCTTTGGTCTCGATCATAACGATGCAGGCCATGTGGGCATTGGCTTCGGTCAAATAGCCAGGGCCTGCGTAAAGGCTTGCGCGCGCGGGTCCAAAAGATCGGATCCCTTCGGGCGGGTAGCGGCAAGCTGCAACCGCTTGTTCGGCCTCAGCGCGATTGTTCACCAGGGGAACGATGACCCCGTAAGCGCCGGCATCGAGGGCTTTCATAATTTCGTAGGGCTCATTCCAAGGTACGCGAACGATGGGAATGGTCTTTGTTGTCGAGATGGCTGGAAGCATGCGTTTGACGTCATTGTAATCCAGCATGCCGTGTTGCATATCCAAGCAGAGCCAGTCGAAGCCGACTTGTGCCATGGTCTCGGCGGTGAAGCTCGAGTCAATGCCAAGCCAACCGCCAATGGTCTGTTCACCGGCGCGCCAGGCTGTTAGGACGTGATTTTCTCGCATGATGGTAGCACCTCGTCAGTTGTGGATAGGTTGTGTTCATTGCCGGGCTGTTGTCGAATCATCGATTCTGCCCGGTTTGAGAGTTCGGCGACACTGCGGCTGGTCAGTTCGGCTGTTTGCAGCGCCGGATGGATCCGAAGCGCGACGCGTCCCGGTCGCCAGTCAAGGGTGCCGGTCGGCAGCATATTGCGTGTACCCTCGATGGTGATCGGCAGAACCGGTATCGACAAATCCACAGCCAGACGAAACGCGCCCTTTTTAAACGGTAGGATACGGCCGTCGCTTGAGCGGGTGCCTTCGGGGAAAAACATAACGCTCATGCCTTGAGTCAGCCTAGCCGACGCATTTTGAATGCTCTCGACGGCCTGGGTAGAGTTTGATCGATCGATGAGAATATGGCCCATAGCGGCACAGGCACCGCCGATAATGGGAACCCTTCGCAACTCTTTTTTCATGACCCACTTGAGCTCGATAGGCAGATAACCATAAATCAAGAGAATGTCGAGCGCGCTCTCATGGTTCGCTACCAAGACGTAGGACTGTTGTGGTTTGATGTTGTCACGGCCTTCAACCGTGACCTGCATTTTGAGCACAATGCTGTTGAGTTTGGCCCAGAGCACTGCCAGGGTTCGAGAACCCAAGTCGCCGAAGCTCATCAGCGAGATGACGATCAGCGGGAGTCCAATCGCGAGAGTCGAGAGCCCGAAAAAAGGTATCGCGACGAGCCACCGATAGCTGATTCGGGCGTATTGGCTTGCCATCATCTTAAGCTTCTAAGGGAACAGATAGCGGATGATCCCGGTTGGTGGGGATCTCTCCCGCGACCGTAGTGCGGAGCATCGCTCGCCGATGACCGTGATAGTCAGATGTCGCGCAATGCTGGGTACAGCGATTGTCCCACATGACTAAGGTGCCAGGCGCCCAGGAGACTCGGCAAGTTAATGAGGGCTGGATAATCAATTGGTTCAGGTAGTCGAGTAGAGGTTTGCTCTCGATCTCTGTCATGCCTTGAAAGCGAATCGTATAAGTTGGATTAACCCAGAGCGCAGGCCGGCCGGTTTTGGGGTGATAACGAACGACTGGATGCAATTGCTCCAGGGGTTCTGTTTTTTCTTTGTGGATGACCATGTTTTCGAGATGCTGACCCAAAGTACTTTTAGGTCCATAAGAGCGGGTGGCGCTGTGAACCGCTTTGAGCGGGTTCAGTAAATCTTTGAGGCCTTGAGAAAGCCCGTCATAGGCAGTGTAGAGGTTGGCAAACAGCGTGTCGCCGCCCGTGGGCGGGGTATCTTGCGCAAAGAGCAGCGTTCGACTTGGCGGCATGGCTTGGAACGTAAAATCGGTATGCCACCCGGAACCAAAGCTTACGGCTGATTTCTCTGTGGCTTCTTTGATGATCGGGACAACATCGGGATAATCAGGAAGTCCGGTTAGGTAGGGGGTGTCGCCTGGGCCGCCAAGCTTCTCTGTCAGCGCCAAAAGATTCTGTGGGTCGAGGGACTGGTCTCGAAAAACAAGGACGAGGTGCTGGTGAAAGTAGTCGTCGAGTGCGCTGGCTTGATCGTTAGTGATTTGACTGAGGTCTACACCTGAGATTTCAGCCCCGAGCGCGCCAGTGATGGGTGTGGCTTTCATAAAGGCTTTCGTTTCATGTTCGTGGTTTCCTCGTCTTTTTGTCCAACCTGCCCATCTGATTTGGCTCGAGCCCCCATTTCCGGACGGAGCTTTACGATAGCAGACCGATCCAGAGGCCGAGCGGGACCAAATCAGCGTCCCGTGATTGTGCCGAATTTTTTAAGGTTTGACACTTATTTTTG